>WNGD01000002.1_pt1 | contig 216414 bp, 203 predicted proteins | sample 5400671 | NCBI WGS metagenome assembly WNGD01 (sample SAMN13153369, study PRJNA577476) | soil metagenome | isolation source: 40 cm soil or saprolite under grassland replicate 2 | place: USA:California | collected 2016-06-15 | reverse complement strand
ACCGCTCCGAACAGCGAAACGAACAAAAAGTGAACCACTAAAAGTAAAACACTGACCCCGGAAGCTCTGCGACCTGGCAAACATAGCTAGAGGCGTGGTTCATCAAACTTATTCAGAGCTTCCTGAAGTTTGTCGGACAATCAAAGCGGCGTCTCCCGATGTATCGGGATTGCCGCCGCGCTGCACAAGCCTAGCCCCACCTAAAAAGCGATCGCAGCACGGGCAACAGGCGGTGATTCGCGACCTTGCCGCGGAAGAAGGCTTCGTGATCGCGTTCGACATCAGCCATGGTTCGCAGTTCGGCGACGAACCGCTCGAGGCCCAGGACGCGAGAGTGCCCGGCGGCGACTTCGTACTCTTCGATGTTCTGACTTTCAAGTCGCCCGGCAAAATACATAGGCAGAAACCAGCCTACCAGGTGGCAGCCGAAACCGATCGTGCGGCCAATAAGCCACGCTCTTACTTCGCGAATACGTCGTGGTGCTGAGCCGATCTCAATAAGCATCCGCAACACATTTGCGCGGTGAACCCACTCGTCGTTCTCAATACTTCTGACTTTCTCGCGTTCGTCCGGGTCACGCAGGGATTTCCAATGGCCGCGGTACGCGTAAGCGGCTGCCAGCTCACCGGAGAATGCATTCTGCAGGATGCCGATCAAAGCCAGGCGGGCAACCTCGGATGTTGTCTTGAGTCGTACCGAGCTTAATTCTTGTAACCCAACATTATTCATCACTGGCACCTGCATCACTGAACACCTGCAGTCAGGAAGGGGGCATGCCCCCGCTCTTAGTGTTGTTTTCAGCAGCCAAAGAGAATAAAAGGCAGCGGGGGCATGCCCCCTTCCTGACTGCAAGTATTCAAACAGGCTTCATAAGACTTCAGTGACGCCGACCTTTTCGACCGCGTCCTCCAGTATCTTGGTATCTACGTGACCTAGTGCTGCGATGCGGCGAGCGGCGCGATCGGTAGCCTCCTGGATCACATGGCCCACGTGTCCTCTGGTCCATTCCCACTTGACCGCATGGCGGCTGGCTGCTTTATCCAGACGCTCCCACCATTCGTGATTGGTCTTGCGGCGAAAGCGCCCCATCATCGTCTCCACGACATAACGCGAATCGGTGAACAGGTGAACTTTGCAGGGCTCGTGCAAAGACTCAAGTCCCAATGCCGCAGCCGCAACCTCGGCCTGTTGATTGGTGGCGTTGCCGAGATAGCATCCGACCGCGCGCCAGATTCCCTGATAGCCGAGCAGCGCAACCGCCGCTGCGCGGGTTGCCGATTGACCGTTACCCAGGCTCGAGCCATCGCAAAAAATCGTGACTTCTTTTTTGGACTTTACCGGCATATCCAGGTTGATGTGGCTAGCTGCTGAACAGGGATACGATCCACGAAATCACACGAAGCAGCACGAAGCCACGGGAAAAAAGAACGCAATACTTCGCGTGATTTGGTGTTATTTCGTGTCTCTTCGTGGATCGTCTGCATGTCCTGGCGAGTGCGGTTACCTCTCCCCGCGCTCTTCCTCGACGCTAGTCTCGAGTTCGACTGCTAGATTGAAAACTCCTGGCTGATCGATTGGTTCCAACCAACGCAGCGCCTCGTCCAGCACGCGCCGCTGATGTTCCGGCCAACCAGGGCGTCCCGCAACGCTTCCGAATTCTCCCTTGTAGAACGCTGCGCGCGGGGCCCGCACTCTTTCCATCACTTCCTTATCAACGCAGAGCGTCATGGTGGGAATACCAACGGCTTCGATTGCGCGCGCGGCCAGGGCCACCGACTGATGGCACAACCGCGACGCGGGAATCAAAAGCGCCGCCTGCACTTCGTAGCGCCGCACCCGCTCCACAAGTTTGGGAAGCATTTCTTCTGTCAGGCGCGCAGCGTTGGGAATGAATCCGCAGAAACTCCAGAAGGCTGGATTTAGCTGGCCGATGATTCCGTTACTGGTGAATTCAGCCAGCCGGGCCAGCGGCACCTGCGCATTCATGTCCTGATTGACTGCGGCGCTATCGTAGCCGCGTGCAGCAAAGCGAAGGTCAGCTGCTTCGATTTCTGTGGGTATCTCGCGAAAAGTCAGGTCGCCATCAGGCGCGTTGGTGTCGAAAGGCTCTGTTCCATCCAGATAGGCCCCGGCCGAAGAGATCAGAGCCAGATTAAGCATTGGCAGCGCGCTGCGCGCCGGGACGAAGGGCGCGCGTTTGTTTTCTACAAAGGGATAATCGCCGTCAATGTCGGCGCCGGAGACGCGATGATCACGTTTCCACGAATTGTAACGCTTCAGCCATTCACTACGACGCTCGATTATGTCCACTGAAACTTTTCTCCTCTTAGCGTCTACAAAAACATGAACAAAAAAAACATGAACAAAAACTGTTTAGAGGCGGGCTACTGCCCGCCAATACTCCCAGCACGGACGGCGGGCGGTAGCCCGCCGCTAAACGCAGCGGACTTAACGCTCCGGGTTGATAAAGCAACTCGGATAAGGCGCGAACTTCGCGTCATCTATGGGCACGTTGTGCTTAACATCGGTAATTTTATAGACAAAGGTGAAGCCCAGCAATGAGTCTTCACGAATTGAGAAGGGCAGCTTTACGCCATCCACTTCACGGTAGTCTTCGTAATAGATGTTGCCTTTGCGCAGCAGCAATCCGGTTTGTGCGTCGAAATACAATTTTAGATTCGGGGCCGGCCCTTCCAGTACGTAAACCTCGCGCGAGCCCAGCTTTTCCACGCCCGTGAGCCGCAGCACGGGAGACATCTCCTTCAGACTGGTCGGCTGGTCCACAAACGCGCCCCGAATTGCGTCCAGCGACGTACCGCGGGGGAACTCTATGTACCCCTGCAGAGGATCCTGCCACCACGCCGTCTGGCCGTCGCTGCCGCGCATCATCACTCCTAGACCAGGAACATTGATCAGGAGAGCAAACCTGGTCGGCCCTTTTTCATAAAGCTCCGCCGATCCTTTCGTGCCGGCGCCGGTAATTTCCGTCTGTGCCCGCGACACGCGGCTGTGAATTTTTTCCAGCGCCACTCTGCCGCCAACGGCTTCAATGTACTTCGCAATAATCTGACTGGACGTGGGCAGGCCGCGGGGCAAGGTGTTGAGCAGGCCAATATTCGCGTGCTCGTCCGTAGCCGCCGGTGTGTTTTCCGGCAGCGGTTTTGGTGGAGGAGGTGGCTCAACCGCTCCGGCAATCGAAGCCTTCTCCTGCGGCGCAATCGTTGGCGGCGGTTTGGAAAGGCTGGTAGCACTGACGTCTGCTATCAGCTCAGGCCCTGCCGGTCTGAATTTCCCTGCCGCGGATCGATTCCGCCGCAGTTTCCCGATCGCTGCTTCGAGCTGCGGATCGTGACCTGTCAGTAAAGCCCGCCGGCTCAGCTTAACTTGCAGATCAGGCAAGACTCCGTGGCCTTCCAGCAATGTCCCGCCAGGTGTCCGATAGTTGGCGAAGGCATATTGGAAGAGCGCGCCGGTCGGCAACTCTCTAATGGTGGAAGGCAGCGTGTTTCCAGCGCTTGTCTCTCCGACGATTACGGCGCGCTGGGTCTCCTGCATGCCGCCGGCAAACATTTCGGCGGCTGACTCAGTTGAGCCGTCGATTAGTATGGCCAGCGATCCACTGTATGGGAGTCTCTGCGGAAACGCATAGATTGGATTTCGGCCTCCGCGAGTCTCCATAAAGCCGAGGGCCAACGAGTCCTGTTGCAGCAAGCCGGAAAGCCCGCCAAGCATTCCCAGCAGTCCACCCTGGTTGCCGCGAAGATCCAGGACAATTCCCGGCGCATCACTCAGTGAACGAATGGCATGGCATAGTTTCTCCATCAGTGATGGCACGAAGGCGTTGAATCGGATGTAGCCAATACCATTCGCCAGCCGCCGAGACTCGATCTCGCCATACATGGCGGGCAAGTTTCCCACCGGCGCAGACATTTCACCTTTCAAGCGCTCTCGTTTGATCTCAATTGTATGCGGACGGTTTTGCCCGTCAAGAAACAGGAGTCGTACGGAGGTTTGCGGTGGCCCATTGATATATCCGGCTACTAAAATCAGCGGCAGCTCCGACCGAATGATCGCGTGGTAAAGAGGCGATTGCAGCGTTTCCGAAATGATGTTTTCCAGCGATTTGCCGTTCGCCTTCTTGATCACAAAACCAGGGCGTAAACCGGCACGCGCGGCTGTGGAACCCGGTTGCACCCGCGTTATCACCACCAGGCCATTGATTATTCGCAAGTCTATGCCGATCCCGGTGGTCAGCTTTTGCGCTAACTCGTAGTTGCCCTTCAGCAGGAGTTTGGCTGGATTACGTTTCTCGTTTTTGTCCGTCGTATCGTCTTTTGCATCTTCGTCAGCGCTTTCGTCAGGGACTCGAGGAATCGCTTCCGGCGGAATAATCAGGAAGTGGGACTGGTGCAGCTCGTTGAGCATCTGTTGCAGGAGTTGATGCGCCTGCGCGTCGCTGCTGGCCTTTGCGACCAGCGGCTCGTAACGCCGGCGCACTTCATCCCAATCCAGCCCATTAAAAGTTGGATCATAGAAGAATTGTTTGACGGTGGTCCAAACTATCGTGAAAGACTCTTGCCGTTTCTGGGCATCGGTCGCACTTATTACCAGCGTCGGCGTGCCTGAGGCTACCGGTGTTTCCTGTGCCCGGATCTGGCCGGCGCTGAGGCCAAGCAGCAGGAAGCTGAAGAGAAGGGCCCTCGTGCCGAGCCACCTTGCTGTCTGGATTACCGGGCGATGGTGCAATTGCGAGTTCAAACTTTTGGCCGCCGGCGAGCAATCAGAATAGACGCGATGAGAGACGCTAACATGGCAAGGGCGAGCAACGCTACTGAGTAATGGTGCAGACTGTCGAAGGCAATGCGCCGTTGATCAGTGCGCGCAACTTGATCGATGGGCGCCGGCATGCCTGCGCGTAGTGCCAGCATTTTCGGGGAGATCCACCATTGGCTGGCAGCGGTCAGGATGGCGACCAGCGCCAGCAAAATCGTTTCCGTGTAAAAGGCTGCACCCGATGCACGTTTGAAGAGCAAGGCAGTTACCAGCAGGAAGACGCCAATGGCGAGGCCGCTCAAGTTAACTACTGCCAGCGTGCGCGTGACGATTGTCCCCGCGATCTCGCTAGCATTCGCGAGTTGAAAGCTTCGCAACACACTGAAGACAGCCGGCGCCACGGTGGCACTAAAAAAGAGCGCCGCGCCCAGCCACAGGGCCAGCAAAAATAACCGAAGGTTATTCATCATTCTTCAATCGAAGTCCATCACCTCCGCCAACAATCGAATTACCGGCGGATCAACCTCCGGCGGCGTCAGCTCGCGCGGGTCAGGGGCCGTCATCAGCCATGAAAGCGAGCGGTCGAGCTGCGCCTGGTAGTCTTCCAAATCGAGCGACATGAACGAATTCGTTTTAAGGCGCGCGAACTTTTCCTTGGCTGCCTGATACATGCGTCGCGCGGCGCCGGGCCTACCGATTTCCAGGTGATGAAACGCTACAGCGGATTGAATCATCGCCTGCAGAAAAAGCTTTTCCTGCTGGCCCACTGGCCCCATCCAGCGATCCTCCCAGGCATCGTGCGCCGCATGAAACTCGCGCTCATTATAAAGATCGATTCCGGCGATGTATTCGATGGGATACGCCGCGATGTGCGCGTCAGTATAGTGCGGGCGATCGTCCATGACTCTTCAACTGCCTTCCTGCCTGCGGCTGCGCCGCCGCACAGGGCGGAAAGGCCGAGCCTTTCCGGATATTCATTGAATGAATTCTGAGGCTGCGCCTCGAAAAGGGGAGGCGTAGCCTCCCCATGTAGAGGGACATCTTGAGCGGAAAGCCGGAGGCTCTCCGCACTGTGCGGCGGCAAAGCCGCACTAAAAGTCCGTCCGCCAGCGCGCCCACGATTACTGCTTCAGCCGCGCAGCGATCACTTTCGCTGCTGTGGCGCCGGCGCCCACGGCCCCGGCGATTGTGGGCGCCAATGCGTTTGCCACGTCGCCAATGGCAAAAACATTTGCCACGCTCGTCTCTTGCTGTCCATTCACAACGACATAACCGCGCTCATCTGCGCTCAATTGCTCCCGAAACAATTCCGTGTTCGGCGCAAAGCCAATACGCACCAGCACACCTTTTACAGCCATCTGGAAAGGCTTTATCGCGCCGTCGCGTAGTATTTCAACGGCTTCAACTTCTGCGTTGCCCATGATTCGCTGCACACTGGATTCGCGAAACACCGTGATGCAATGATTCGTGCCCAGTCTTTCCGCGAACTCACGACGCGCGCCAAGCTTCCCTCCACGGTGGACCATCGTAACGGTCGCGCATACTTCCGCCATCAAGAGAGCGTTTTCCGCAGCGGCGTCGCCGCCGCCAATCACGCAAACATCTTTTCCGGCGAAGAAGTCGCGGTCGCGCGTGGCCGATTCAATCATACCGCGACCCGCGAACTCCGATTCGCCGGGAATTCCCAATGTCCGGCGCCGCGTGCCGGTGGCAATGATGATGCTGATAGCTTTCAGCTCTTCACCGCTGCGCAGCTGGACGCGATGGGAGCGCAGATCGATGCTCGCGACTTCAACATTGGTCCAAAGATCGAACTCGGCATTTCCGGTTTGCTCCACGAAGCGATCAAGTAACTCGCGCCCGTTGGCCGCGCTGACTCCCAGATAGTTTCCTATTGGATTGTAAACGGACAGGAGTTGTCCGCCTACTTCGCTGTTTTGCTCTAACACCAGCGTGTCCAGCCCCAGCTCATCGCACCAGCACGCCGCAGACAATCCGGCCGGCCCCGCGCCAATGATCAAAACATCGTGCATAACTTTAGATTGATTGTAGGTTTTTGATTTTCACTTTGGCAAATAGACATTCACGAAATGGCGAGCTGTATCATCCACAAAGTGAAATATTGTTTGCGAGTATCGCTCAGAAATAATGTTTGAAAAGAAAGAGCGGGGGCAAGCCCACCTTCCTGACTGCACGTAAGGAATGTCGAATCACACTTCAAACCTTGAAGATTGAAGTTTCAACGGGGAAGACTTGCAGTCAGGAAGGCGGGCTTGCCCCCGCTCTTTCAGAGTCATTAATTCTGATTAGGTGCGGCGGTGGCGTGGCTGGGAATTAACGCGGACCGGACTGCTGCGGCGACCGTGTCGGGCCCAAGGGAGGACTGGCCCAAGGTGCCGCTTTGATCTGAAAACTTAACAGCCGATGTCATCTCGCTTCCATCCAGTTTCCACGAGCCTGCCGGCTGTTTCTCCAGTTCGTTAAGGCGAGCCACCAATTCAGTAAAGTCGCGTCGCTTGATGCGTGGGCGCACAATGGTTTCGGCCCAGGAATAGTAGGGATAATCAATGCGGTAACTCCAGCCACTGCTCGACGGGATAGCAATCACGAAGAGTTCACCGCGAGCGTGATGTGAAATGGCGGTGTAGGGCGCCGCGTGCCGGGTGGGATTGAAACCGCCGGAACTAAAAACTTCCGGCGCCAGTGTAACCAGAGAGAATTTGCCGGCAGCGTCTTCCGCTACGCGAGACGTTCCTTTAGCAAAGCTCTCCAGCGCCGCCGCGATCCGTTCCCAGGGCGCGCGCCAAAGCGGCTCGTACTCGCTTGTATGTTCCAGTACGTGCGCAACCTTTGGCAGCACCAGTTCATACGCGCGGGCGTCGTCTTCCACGGCTTCGCCCGCCAGATAACCGGCGAGCGGCGAGCCCGACTCTTCCTCCACTGGCGACTCCGAGCCCTGAATCACGATGCTGGCGCGTACGGCGTCTTCACCACTAAATTCGGAGAAGTCACCCGCTTCGGCTGCGGCGATCAGTATCTCGCGCAGCTCCAGCGATCGTTTCCCGGTAAGTACGGTCCAAACGGAAAGCACGCCGTCAGTGTCGAAGTGATTGTTGGTGACAAGATCGATCCCCTGGGTCAGCTCGTCCTGGTTAGGCGCGCTTACCAGGTTCAGGGCAATCTCAGTAGAAGTATCGGCCTTAACCGAAGCAGGTGTCTTATTGCCTTGCCAGTGTGAAAAGTGAACAGCATTCCCCACGGTGCCATCCACGGAAAGCTTTGGCACGTCATCAAGTCCGGCGTGATAGTACTCAAATCGCATCTGGAAACTACTACAGACGCAAACTGACAGTTTGCGTTACACACTAATAAGCCGGTGGGTCGCTCTCGGAAGCAGACAAGCCCTTCTTGTCAGCGCCCCGTACGGTTCCGTCCGGGCCCATATAGAACGAACGGTAACCGCCGCCCAGGCCGTATGCCATCGGCGTAGCCAGGGCCCGGTAAGTTAATCCATCGACGTTCATATCCAGACGATAACCGCGTGAACCACGCTTCAAGTAGTCGCCATAACTGTTGAGCTGACCGGAGCGATCCAATTCGTCAATGGTGCCGTAGCGGAAGTTGCGGATCATGAATGTCTTTTGCGCGTCGCTAATGTTGTGCAGACCCTGGATGGCATCCTTCTCGTAGCTCTTTGTCCGTTCAGTCAGATAGTAGTAGCTACCACCGGCGATCGCGATGATAACGACCGCCAATCCCAGGCACCCCAGGCCACCGAAAACCAGGATGCGTTTCTTCTTATCCCGCACGGGGGCTGACTTCGCGTCGGGCGTTACCTGGTCCTGCACAGTCGGGTCCCTCTCCTTCTGGTTCTGTTCTGTTACTGCCTGCTGCTTGGGTTTGCGGAGGGATCAAAGCATAGCCGGCGGCACTAGGTAAAGCAGCGGGAAGTGGTACTGATACACTTGAGACTGCAATTGTAGCGGGCATGAGATCTATGCGGAAGAGTCGAACGGTCTTTAGCCGCGTTCACGCGGCTTTCCCGCAGGGTTACTAGACCGGGCGTTTTACGCCCGGGTTCAGGTGCGTCCTGACCCGCTTAAGCCCGTTTCAACGGGCTTTTTTCTCGGGGGCTTTAGCCGGGATGCTAAAGCTATTATTCAAAGCACGCTGAAGCGCGCTAACGATGAGGTGCTTAGTGGATCCCAGCGCTAAAGCGCTGGTCTATTAACCCTTCGGGAAAGCCGTCTGAAGACGGCTGCTGCCCAATCAGCATCCATCCATTCAAATTAACCCGCTATTGAAAATTCTTGAGGAGCCGGCTAATTCAAAGTTCTTGACGGGTCTGCCCTGAATCAACGCCGCCCGCACTTGTCTTAATGGTGCTGACAGATTATTGTCCGCCTTCTGATGGCTTTGAATCATCAAAGGCGCTTGTTTCGATCTTTGATGTAAAGGGCGGCAACAACACAAATGACGATGAAGGTTGGAAAGACTATGGTGGCAACCAGCAACGGATCAATATAAAAGGCAAGACACATCGATACACTTCACGCCCGCAATTCCTGAAAGTTCCTTAACTGATTCCTCGCCCTTGAAACTGTATAAGTTTGCGAGTATAAGCAACGTCAATTCTGAAAAAGCCGTTCGCTTTGATACTCAACGCTTAAGCGACTAACGTTTCAAATTCACTCTTCGATAGGAGTCTACCAGATGATCCGACGCCAATTTGCCGCCATTCTTCTGCTTTTCGCCTTCGTTATGCCCTACCCCGCGTTTGGCCAACAAGCTGCGCAGCAACAGCCCGCGAAAGATCCCAGCGATCCCGTCGAGCGAATCAAAGACGAAGGAATGAATCACTCCCAGGTAATGGAGACGTTGAGTTACCTCAGCGATGTCATTGGTCCGCGCCTGACAGCTTCGCCAAATATGAAACGATCCAATGAATGGACGCGCGACAAACTCAGCTCCTGGGGATTGCAAAATGCGCACCTGGAACCGTGGGGACCTTTCGGGCGCGGTTGGACACTGCAACGGTTTTCCGCCCAGGTAGTTGAGCCGCAGGATATTCCCCTGATCGCTTATCCAAAGGCGTGGTCGCCCGCAACCAATGGCGCGGTGACTGGCGAGGTTGTTTTCCTGGATGCGAAAACAGAAGCGGATTTGGAAAAGTACAAGGGCAAGTTAAAAGGCGCGATCGTTATGACCGCGCCGATGCGCGAACTAAAAGCGCGTTTCGAGCCGCTGGGTACTCGCCGCGATGAGAAAAATTTGCTTGCGCTCGCCGATGCGCCGGCCCCGGGAGGAGGCCAGGGGCGGGGAGGTTTTCGCATGACTCCCGAGCAGCGCGCGGCGCTACAGTTTAATATGCGAAAGCTCATGTTCGCGCAGGACGAAGGCGCGGCCGTGCTGGTGGATCCCAGCCGCGCGGGCGATGGCGGGACGATCTTTGTGCAACAAGCCACGGTGCCGCAACCTGTGCCCGACGTTCCGTTTGGTCTCGGCGCGCCGCGCCAAAAGACTGCTTATGACAAGGACGCGCCAAAGTACCTGCCCCAGATTGTGCTCGCGAACGAACATTACAACCGCATCATTCGCATGCTCCAGGCAGGCGAGAAAGTGAAGATGGAAGTGAACATCGCGGTGCAATGGCAGGACGTGGATCCGATGGGCTACAACACCGTGGCCGAGATTCCGGGAACGGATCTCAAGGACGAGGTTGTGATGCTGGGCGGTCACATGGACTCGTGGCATTCGGGCACCGGCGCAACTGATAACGGGGCGGGCGTTGCAGTGGCGATGGAAGCTGTGCGCATTCTGCAAATCTTGAAGTTGCAACCGCGGCGCACGATTCGGGTCGCATTGTGGACTGGAGAAGAGCAGGGATTGCTTGGGTCGGCTGCTTACGTGGCGCAGCATTTTGGCAAAATGGAGCCGGGTAATCCGGGTGTTGTTCCTCCCGGAACCCCCAACAGCCAGCCCGCAGCAGCGCCGAAGCTTGTAACCATGCCCGATTATGAAAAGTTTGATGCATACTTCAATCTCGACAACGGTACCGGCAAGATTCGCGGCGTTTATTTGCAGGGCAACGAAGCCGTGCGGCCACTGTTTCGCCAGTGGCTGACGCCATTCCGCGATGCCGGCGCGCAGACCTTATCAATCTCAAATACGAACGGCACGGACCATCTTTCGTTTGACCGCATCGGTCTGCCCGGTTTTCAATTCATTCAGGACGAGATTGAATACGACACGCGCACGCATCACTCGAACCAGGATGTCTTCGATCGGGTCCAGGGAGATGACATGAAGCAGGCGGCGACTATCATAGCCTGGTTTGTCTATAACACCGCGATGAGAGACGAGAAGCTGCCGCGCAAGCCGGCGCCGGGAAGGTAACGGGGCGAGGGCAAAAGGAAAAAGGAAAAAGTAAGGCTACTTGCTCTGGACGACGTACTCGGCCAGGTACTGTCGCAGCTTTTCGCGATTGGCCTCGCGATAAGCGGAGTAATCGCGCGAGATTCCTTCATCAGGACGGCCCAGAAGCACGTAAGCCTCCAGCAAACCATTCTCGTTTAGCTTGACGAGATATGCCATTGATTCATCCAGCACCTTAACCTTGCCGGATTTCAGATCCCTGGCCGCAGCCTCCGCCACCGTGCGTAATGCCTCCACCTCTTCCCGCAAACTGTGCCGGTAAACTGTCTCTTTCGGAAACTCTTTGACAAAGCGCTCATTAGTCCAGGGCACAGCTTTAATGGGTAACTCGATTTGCGGATGGGAGAGCCCCACTCCATTCCCTCGCGCCCACTGAATGAGTCCATTCCAGGAGATTTCTTTGTAGGGCTCGGCGATGATTGCATCGATCGCTTTGGCGCGCGATTCGTCCATCTTGCCCTGACGCAATAGTGAATCGCTCCAGTAGCGATAGGCAGTATCTCTGTCCGGATCTATGGACACTGCCTTCGCGTACCACTCGTCAGCCTGACTCCACTGCTTGTCCTGGAAATACGTATCGGCGATAAAGACGGCCGCTTCATACAATGTAGGTTCGAGTTGAAGCGCTCGCAGATACGAGGCGCGGGCTTTTGCTTGATCGCCGCGGGCAAAAGCTGCCTCGCCTTCTTTCATCGCCTTGTCAGCCAACTCATTTAGAGAGAAGTCCCCGATACCGCCATCGGGAGGTATCTCGTTCAGAATTGGTTGCAGGACTTCAACGTTGTAGTTCAACTCGATTGCCCGTTGCAGGCTCTTGCGAGCGGTGACCCGAATCTGCCGGCGCGCGGCATCATCCTTCAGCGTGGCCGCCACTGCCAGTTGAGCGAAACCGAGATGCTGCAAAACAGCGCCGTCGTCTGGCCTGGCGGCCGCTAGTTTTTCCAGGGCCGGCAGCGCTTGAGCCATCTTCCCTTTTTCAAAGAGTTGGAGAGCCTGCTGGCGATCTTTCTCGTAGCTGTCCTGCGCGCGCGCCATTCGCGGCATTGTCAACAATCCTGCCAGCAACACTATTTGGCAAAGCAGGACAAGATTTCGGGCCGGCACTGCGAATGTGAACATGAATACCATTCCTTTCGAGGTAGAGTCGGCAGAAATTGGTCGGGAGAAGACGCGGCGAAAGCCTATAAGCCTGACTGACAAGATGTCAATGCAGGAGCGCAGAGCGGTAGTGATGTATTTCAGACTAATTACAGCGTGCATGAGATCTGGAGCAGGAGACTCGAACATTCCTTAGCCGCCTTCAGGCGGCTTTCCCGCAAGGTTACTAGACCGGGCGTTTTACGCCCGGGTGAGGCGGCGCCAGAATTCCAAAGCCCGTTTTTAACGGGCTTACTCTCCCGGCTTCAGCCGTGGTGCTAAAGCTGTTTATTCCAAGCGCGCTGAAAGCGCGCTAATAATCACCTTGCTCAGTGGACCCCAGCGCTAAAAAGCGCTGGTCTATTAACCCTTCGGGAAAGCCGTCTGAAGACGGCTGAAAGCCAGGAAGCATCCACGCCGTTTGAAACTACTTTTCCTCGCAAAGCAAACTTTTCCTATTTCGTCCGGCTTTGATCGTTGTCCGCTTTCGCCGACGTAATCACCTTACTATCTTCCGCGAAGACAAATCCTGCAGCCGCTTCATCCGGCACCGGCTTCCAACCGTCGGGGCTGAACTTGAAGTTCTCGGCTGACGCGGGCGCGAAGGCGTTTCCACTCGCTTGCCACACCAGCCGCTCGACCTGGATGTGCGGATGGTTGATGCGGACCACATTGAATGAATTGGCTTCACCGCGATGCCGGGTCGACGTTGCCGTGCCGGCGGAGACTACCAGAGCGCTGTGACCGGCAATCCTGTACCGCATCGCCGTATGACCCGTGTGGCCGATATGCAAGTGTCCCGCGAGCAGAACGTCGGCTCCGCATTCCGCCAGCGCTACCATTGCGAGTTTGGAACGACCCAGCAAGTCTGCCTCATCATGGTTCTCCGGTAAATCGAAAGGATGATGAGTCACGACAATCTTCGTCACATTACCCTGATAAGCGCACAACTTCTCGCGCACTCCCGCAATCTGCCGTTCGTTGATGCGACCATACTTGGTAGTCAATGAGCGCGCGGTGTTGATACCGATGACGGCAATTTCGTCGTCGGCATAAAAAGGCTGCATGTCATCAGTGATGTAGCGTCGATATTTGTCGAGCGGACGTCCGAATCGCGAGAAGACATTGTACAAAGGTACGTCGTGATTGCCGGGAACGACAATCTGCGGTTGCGGCAAGGCATCGAGGAATTGACGCGCTTCCTGAAACTGGGCACTGCGCGCACGTTGCGTCAGGTCGCCAGAGACAACCACAAGGTCAGGCTTGAGCGATATTACCGTCGTGACTACCGCGTCACGCACAGTGTAATCGACGCGCCCGAAATGAAGATCCGAGAGATGGACTATGGTTCGCATAACAGCCGAAGGATGAAGGATGAAGGATGAAACGCAGGCATCAAGGTGTTTTCCTTCGTCCCATTCTCTCTATCCGTTAGCCGCCTTTCTCCTTGCCAGTTTGCTTGAGGGTTTTCTTACTTCATCCTTCATCCTTCCGCCTTCATCCTTTCCCTGGCACCAGCACCTGCAATGCCTCTGGCCGGATAATGTAATGCAACGGCGTCTCCATCAATGTTACTTCGCCGTCCGTGGCTACGCGCAGTAGCTTGTGCCTGGTTTCGATCCAGATCTCCTCCGAGCACATTGTATCCAGATCCTTTTCATTGGCTAGCGTGCCCAGGAGCGCACGAATAGCAAATCGCACCAGGCCCCACCGGCCGGTGCGGTGCGCCACATGCAAACTTAACTTGCCTGCATTCAAACAAGCGCGTGCGCCGATGCGCACGCCCTCCATTTCGTATTCATTGTTCCCTATGAAAACAAAAGGCGTTCGACGTCTCAATTCCGCAGTATCAACCACCAGGCGAATGGCGAGAAAAGGATACCGCCGCAACACGCTAAGCGCCGCCCATACGAAGGCAGGCCACTTGCCCCAGCCCAGCCGATGCTGTTGCTGTTGCCGGCGATGCACAATGCTCGGATAAAGGCCGAGGCTGGAATTGTTGATGAACACGTGCCCGTTCACTTCGCCGACATCCACGCCGGCAATCGACCCGTTGAGGATTACATCTACCGCACCCTCGGTGTCGAGCGGGATCTTCAGGTCCTTCGCGAAATGATTGAGCGTACCGAGCGGCAGAATTCCGAGGGGAGTGCCGGTATCGGTAAGCACCGACGCTACTGTGCTGATAGTTCCATCGCCACCGCCGGCGATGATGGGGCTGTGACCCTCACTTAACTTCTGCTCCGCCAGGGGTCGCAGCTCGCTCCCTCTACGAACAAGCGAGATTTCCGGAACAAGCCCGCGCGACGAAAACATCTCCAACAGACTATCGCGCAGGGCCTCCTTATCACCCGTTCCGGACGCAGCGTTGATTATGATTGCCGGGTTCGCGAGCATAGCGGTTTCATGATTGTAGAACGACGCGCAGCATCGTACCCTTTGCAGCGGAAAAGGCGAGCTTCATCTGAAGCTCGCCCTTTCGTGTCTTCGTGTTGATTCAACCTACTCCGGTGGCCCTGGCGACCTAACACAAATACAGAACCCGGAGCAGTAACGACGGGGTTATCTTCCGAGGTAACCCCGGCCGCTCCCCCGACTTGTCGGGGTTCCGTATTCGTCGACCCACATGCACGAGTCCTGGCTTACGCGCTGGCCGGTTGCGCGCCCTGAGCACGATTCGCCGTTGACGAGTTAGCACTTCCGGAACGAGCGCCGTAAACTTCTCGATCAGTTTCTGTCCCACGTTTCCCGCCCAGCAGGCGATCATCTTTGGGCTGCTTCTTGCTGGAAAGGTCTATTCCAATCAGGTCTGTGAGCTTTACCAGCAGCATTGGCAGAACCACTTCAACCGCGGTCTTGGAGAGCTCGTCGAGAACGCGGTCGCCCAGCGATGAAACCTCGCGCTCCAGCCGATCATACGCCGCCGTCTCCTTGAATCTATCAAACAGACCTGGCCCTGAGGGTTCCTTGTGGTCAGCGGTTGCTTCAGAACTCGGCGTCGTATTCTGGCCATCCGGGCGAGAGTCGGCGCCCTGCGCCGCGTAGTATCGATCCGATGGCGTAATGGATCGAGCAGAGGCATTGACCCGTTTCATACTTGCCAGGCGATGCTCTTCTTCATGATCGCCATCCCCCTTGATGGCTGCGGCAATTCCGTAGCCTACGAAAAAGCCTACGCCGAGAGCGCTGGCGCTCCACACAACTGGCCGTTTGCGAAACTGTTCGCGCCAGTCCAGCGTTTCGCTGATAGTGTCCTTAACCGACTGATATTGATTTACCACTGTGTCTTTGATCTCCGTAACGGTATGCGAGATTGAGTCGCGCGCTTGCTCCATGCGCCGCTGAAGTTCTTCCTTGGACGGTTCCTCTTCAGAGACCTCGCGCGCGCGTGCTTGTCCTAAAGTTCTTTCTTCAGCCATTGCTTATCCTTTCTGAGCTCGTCAATGGTTCGATTGGGCACCATGTCCTGCTTCGCCAGACGGCTCTTCATTGCCACCACAATAATTCCCCCGATTAACAGGTAGGCAGCGCCAGTAACTACGAAACCGAGCGCATAACGGGCCGGCGGGCTTAGCGCGGTTTGCTCGAAAAGGATCGAGACGCCAAATGCCACCGCCACGTTGAGCAGCGCGAATCCGATCACCGCAATCACGGCGCCGATACCAATCATTACTCCGCCCCGGACGTAGGCCTGGACGTCCTCTTTGACTTCGACCTTCAGCAGGCTGAGCTTGGTGTCGAGCAACTGAGTAACATCGTCACCCAGACGCGAGAGTAATCCGGGAATATGCTCCAGATCATTCCGGGACTCCCGCGGCTCGCGAGCGGTGGCCACGCCCGAGCCTTTGTTAAGATCCGCCATTGCTGGTTTCTCCTTTCCTTAACCTCGAACCTCATTGCGTTCCTGCCCGGAGAATGATCCGGGTCAGGAACCGATCGGCCTGGCGATCAATCTAGCGCCGGCTGCTGCGAATCAATAATCCGAGTATCAGACCGGCGGCGGCGGAAATCAGAATCGCCTGGCCCGGATTCTGACGCGTATATTGCTTCGCGCTGTCGACAATCTCGCCCGGGTCAACGTCCTTGAGTTCCTTGATCTTGTCACCCACCACGGTCGCTTTGTCTACTACGAAGTCCTTCGCCGTCGTAGCGGCATCGGCGATCTTTTGTCCGTATTCCTGCGCTGTCTGCGCCAGGCTCGGTGCGGTCGCGGCGCCTGTGCCACCGCCAGTGCTGACGGTGGACGGCGTCAGGCTTTTGGCCGACGTTGGGCCGGTCGTATTTGTGTCGCGCGTGGCGCCGATATCGGTGGCGCCCGTGCTCGCTCCGCCAAACGTGCGCGGCGTGTTGGTATCTGAGCCGAATGGATTGTCCGGGTTGTTTCTGTTTTGTGACATTACTAATTCTCCTTCTGGTTTAAGTTCGTTGATGATTTCGATGAAAAGCTACACTTCAAGCCTTCCACCAACGAGCAAACATTGTGCCGATATCACTTACTTCGGCGAGGCGCCCTCTTAACAGGGTAATAGTGGGCAAGCAAGAAAATTACCGCAGGAAATTTGTTGCAAAAAGGTACGAGAACGCGGCGGGAAAGGGTCGGGAACGATACAGCGAAGGAGACATCTCCATCATCGCAGAGCCGTGCCAGAATGCGGACGTTTTAGCGTTCTGCTTTCAGCGGGTGCTCGCGAAAGAACAAGAACAGTGGCAGAGCCAGTGACACACCGATCGCCAGATTGCAAACAACGTAAAGCCACAAATTCTTCATGCCACGTCGCCGTCCTTCCGAGAAAACGAATAACCACAACGCGAGCGACGACGCGATGACGTCCATTCCGAAGGAAGCCGAGACATGATTTTGGAAAAGCTGCCTGAAGAACGACGGCATATCAAAGCCATACGTCGCCAGGAACAGAAAGAACTGCGAAAGCGGAAGAATCGTGCCTAGAATCGCCGCGATAAGATAAAGCCATTGCATAAGCCCTCCAAAAGTTCGCGATGCTCGGGACCAATGTGTTGTTATGCCTTCATCAGCGCTTTCGTTGTTGCTTCCGGTAGAATTTGTCAGCAAAAGGCGTAGCGCTGACTAAGCTCTTGCTGCGCACATTCAACGCATAATGCACCCCATAGTGCGGCTGTGACCAGCGATCAAAGACCAAGGTCTGATTGTTTTTCCACGCCACATCTGAAAATGGACGCCATTCTAACGGCAAGCCTCGAGCTTCAAATATCTTCCTCGTCTTTCGTTCTGCCACAAACAGGCGCGTGCCGGATACGGTAAAGGCATCATATGTCCGGCTACGGTTCGTGACAAGATTCTCTCTTTTCATACCCTCTTCATGCGGCGTTTCAATCAATGAGAAATCAGGGGCAATATCTCGGACGGCGGATTTATTCACTCCAGGATGACGATGTGATTGGGGAGAAATTCGTCTCGGCGATTGTGCCAGGATAGAAACTGGCAGACAGAGCAAACCCGTCAACCCAAAAACAAGAATCTGACTGTGATAAACCTTCATGGATAAGTTCCTCATAGCGACGGCACAGCGGTTCCTATCGAAACACGAAAACGTCGATCGGTTCAAAGACTGCTTGAGCATCGACGCGAGCTGCGTGCGAGCGCAACGCCTGCATTCCTGCTGTGAACTCACTCGGACTCAAACTAGCCAGGATTGAGTCCGCCCCCGCGGACAGTTTCTCTGCGTAAGCCGCGTAACTTGGCGCGATCTCCTGAGTCACAACCTCCAGGGTCACTGTGCGAAATCCAGCCGTCTCAAACACCTCGCGCACGAAGCTGGCCGTGGCGAGACGCTCTTTAAGAATAGACCGGCTGGCCGGGAAAAACTCGACGTAGGGATACGATGAAATGCGTTCACGAGTCCCGGCTCGTAGGAAGCCAGTTGCCCCTTTACGGAGCACCCGGCGACATTCGCGCGTCGCGAGTTTTGGATTATCGAAGTGATGAAAAATCATCGACATGAAAATCAGGTCAACCGAATTGTTCGGGAGTGGAATCGATTCGCCGCGCCCAGGCTCGTATCGAATCCCGCGATCACTTCGTTTTCTTTTCGCCTGTTCCAACATCTTTTCTGAGGGATCAATGCCGATAACTTCTGCATCGAAGCGAACCGCGAGGGCTTCGGAAAAGCGTCCCGTGCCGCAACCCAGGTCGAGGATCGTTTTGATGCGCTGATCCTTCACGTGTGCCGAGACAACGTTCATCCAGAGATCAAGAACCTCAGGACCATGATCGCGACCACGATCATAGGCCACGGCTATGTCAGTAGCGTCGTAGTCCATCTTCCGAAAGCAGCTCCTCGATCCGGCGGCTAACCGATTCCGCCTCGCGGCTCTCTGGCAACAGTTTGTTAGGGCTTACCGGATCGATATCGCGGAATCCATCGCCCTACCGTTTGCGAGTATCTTTCGTACGATTCGCCAAACTGCCGGCGCAGGACTGGTTCCTCGTAATACGCCACCCATAGATTCGTCAGGACAACGACGATTGCTGCTTCAATCAGGACCGGCACTGACATGAAGAATATCGCCTCACCCAGCAATACCGTCACTACCGATACATAAATTGGGTTCCGAACATATCGATAGAGTCCACGGACAACCAGATGTTTCGGCGGATCAATTGGCGATATTGTCCCTCGCCCCTCTGAAAAGAATTCCCAAATGCACCAGAGCAATCCCGCGGCGCCGATTACTATCAGGGGTAAACCTAAGTAATGAAGCGGCTGATTGTTCGGGGAGATGCCAGCGCCCCGCGAAGAAATAAGCCAGTAAGGTATTAGCACCGCGACTGTTCCCGGTTGGAGAAACGTAAAGAAGATGCTGCGAAGTAATAGCATAAAGGCCTATCGAAACCCGGAGATTAGCAACAGCTTCGAATCCATACGATCACACCCGTTTTCAAAACCAAAGTAAAGGCAAAGTCTGCAGCATTAGTTAAGTATCTGGCCCCGACCCCTGGGCAACAATTCTCCGTCCAAACGTCTCGACCAAGAACCCAAAGGTAGAATAGGGTCGCGATCCACCCGTGGACGACTCCGAGAGGCAACACATTGCGATGTCTCAGAAACAGGGGAACGTAGACGAGGGCTAGAAGAGTAGTTCCAGCCGATAGAACTGGATTAGGCAGGTGGATGGCGCCGAAGACCACAGTGCCTATCAGCACAAGAATTATCGGCCTGCGTCGGAGAGCGCCGACCTTCTCGAGGTTATTGACCAGAATTCCCAGTACGAGGAACTGCTGGATCACGCCCCAGAGCGGGTACAGCACAAAGAGCGGGAGAGTATGAGCCGGGAACCGGAATTGGTGTTTGGCTCCGGCATAAGCAGCGAAGGCGACCGCGGCAACCACGAATAGTGCCGCTGGGACCCGAGCGGCCTCTCGCAAATTGTCCAGGCGAAATCCCCAGTTCACCAGAGCGTCCCTATCGCGATGAATGCGTAACGCAACGAAGGTCACCCAGAAGACGGACGCGCCAATAGTGAACACCACATTCGGACCCTTAATGGTCGCTACGAGAAAAACAGCACCGGTCGCTAATGCTGCGATCAGCGCCACCCAATCAATACGGTTCTGCTGATCCTGATTTTCACCTTGGCTCATTTGCTACTTCTGGAGAGTCACTCAAACGAGAGATTCAACTTGATGCTTTGAATTAACAGCTTCAGCGTCGCGGCTAAAGCCTGGATATAAGCCCGTTCAAACGGGCTTGGTAATTTCTGGCGCGTCTTAACCGGGCGTAAACGCCCGGTCTAGTAACCCTGCGGGTAAGCCGCGTGAACGCGGCTAAAGAATCGCCGAGTCTCTCTATGGCGCAGATGTCATGTCCGTTACTTGCAAGAATGCCTCGCAACCCTCTCCTTGACAAGATTTCCCGAAAGATGGTAAGTAAGCACTTACTTCAATCAGCAGGGGCGAGGAAAACCAATCACTTTGAGCAAGCAAATCAGTGCTGGGACAGTTGCCGCGCCAATCCCCCAGGGCGGGCGCATGGCCGGGGAAGAGCGGCGCTTGCAGATTCTCCGCGTGGCGATGCGGTTGTTTTCGCACCGGGGCTTTCGCGGCACCACCACCAAAGAAATTGCCAAAGCGGCCGGCGTCTCCGAAGCAATGGTCTTCCGCCACTATGCTACCAAGGAAGATCTCTATACCGCCATTCTCGATTACAAAGTGTGCGGCGGAGGCTTAAAAGATCCGCGCGAGCTGGTAGCGGACGCCATCAGACAGAAAGACGACCGCGCCGTCTTTGAAGGCCTCGCCAATGGCATGATGAGCCACCATCAGAACGATACTGAGTTCCTTAGACTGCTGACGCATTCGGCGTTAGAGGAACACCAGTTGGCCGACATGTTCTGGGAAACAACAGTGCGCGACATGTACGATTTTCTCGGCGGCTACATTCGTGAGCGCCAGCATGACGGCGCCTTTCGCGATATCGATACGGCGATCGTGGTGCGCTCTTTTCTCGGCATGATTATTCATCACTCGCTTAACAACACGCTGTGGGACAAGACACGGCGAATTCTCAATATCACTAATGAACGTGCGGCCAGCGAGTTTACAAATATTCTGCTGCACGGAATTATCGCTGATGGCGGCGCAACTCGAACACCGAAAAGCAGGCGCAGATCCACTATCGCGCGGAACGGATCCGGAAAGACTAAGAAGAAATAACTAAGATGATCTCTCCCAAGGGCTACAAATTCTACTCGCTCATCCTGGTGCTGGCGCTGGCCGGCCTTGTTCAATTCGGATGCGGCGGTTCGACCGGGGCGAAGAAACCTGCGGCCGGCGCATCACCGTCACCAGCGGTTGTCGAAGTCAGCACTGCGCCGGCGATTCTGCGCCAGTTACCGCGCTTCTTCGAAGCGACGGGCAGCCTTGCTCCAAACGAACAAACGGACGTCGCGCCTTCGATAGCCGGTAAGGTGGTGGCAATCGGAGTCGATCTGGGGAGCTTCGTCAGACGCGGCCAGATGATTGTTCGCCTCGACCCGGTTGATTCGCGCCTGCGTCTCGAACAAGCGCAAGCGCAGTTGGCCCAGGCCCAGGCAGCAGTGCGACAGGCCGAAGCAAAGATTGGCTTAAAGCCGGGACAGAGTTTCGATCCGACTCGCGTGGCCGAAGTGTCCGCGGCGCGAGTAGCTCTTGAGCTGGCGGAAACACAGTTGCACCGCGCGGAACAACTCCTGGAATCAGGTGACGTATCGCGCTCGTCCTACGACCAACTGAAGGCGCAGCGCGACGGCCTGCGCGAGCAATATGAAGTGGCCCTGGCGCAGGCGCGCCAGAACTACGCCGCCGTCCAGGTAGCGCGCACGAACGTTGCGAACGCGCAGGCCCAGGTGGGGCTGGCCCAAAGAAGCCTTTCATACGCTCTCGTTTATTCACCGATTAGCGGCTATGTCTCGGACCGCCCGATCGATCTCGGGGAATACGTTTCCCCGACGACGAAAGTGGCCACAGTTGTCAGCATAAATCCTCTGCGAGTGCGGATAGACATACCTGAGCAGGCGATCAGCAGCGTGCGAACGGGAGAAAGCGTTTCGGTAACTGTCAGCGCCTACCCGGACCGCGCCTTTGCCGGGCGCCTGGCGCGCATCTCGCCGAATGTTTCCGCAACATCGCGGACATTAACGGTCGAAGCGGAGGTGGACAACGGTGATGGGCTCTTGAAGCCTGGTCAATTTGCCACCGTAAAGATCCTGCAGCCGCAGTCAACACCGGCAGTGCTGGTTCCGCTTCGGGCGGTGCGCAAAGAAGCGGACTCCAACCGCGTCTTTGTGATTAAGAACGGACGTGCGGAACAGCGTCTGGTGCAGCTGGGCCAGACTGAAGGTGACCTGGTGGAATTAAAGACGGGAGTCGCCGCCGACGAAGTGGTGGCTACCAGTAACGTGGATCAGTTGAATGATGGAATGGCGGTTAGGCAGTAGGGCAGAAGGCAGAGGTCAGAGGTCAGAGGTCAGAGGTCAGAGGTCAGAGGTCAGAGGTCAGAGGTCGGAAGTCAGAAGGCAGAGGTCAGAAGTCAGAGGTCAGAAGTCAGAAGTCAGAAGTCAGAGGTCAGAGGTCAGAAAGTCAGTAACAACTAACAACTAACAACTGACGACTAACGACTGACAGTAAATTGAGATATGCAGAAATTAGCTGAAATTTGTGTGCGGCGGCCGGTGTTCGCGACCATGCTCATCTTGAGCTTGACGGTCGTCGGCATCTTCTCTTTCAACTCCCTGGGCGTGGATCTCTTCCCCAAGATCGACCTGCCGACCATCACCGTCTCTGTCGTCAATCCCGGCGCGTCGCCGCAGGAAATCGAAACTGAAATCACCGACAAGGTCGAAGGCGCCGTTAATACCATCAGCGGGATCGACGAGCTGCGCTCGACCTCGGTCGAAGGCGTGTCGCAGGTCTTCATCACGTTCCTGCTGGAAAAGAATGCCGACATCGCGGCCCAGGAGGTTCGCAATAAGGTTGATCTGATCGTCAATGACCTGCCGGTAACTGCCGAGCAGCCAATAGTCCAAAAACTGGATACTGACGCCGCGCCCGTGCTGCGCATTGCGGTCTCCGCGCCGCGCTCGTTGCGCGAAGTCACAGACATTGCCGACAAACAGATCAAACAGCGCATTGAATCCATCAGCGGCGTGGGCCAGGTGGAAATCATCGGCGGCCGGACGCGCGAAATCGAGGTCTGGATCGATCCGGACAAGATGCGCGCCTTCAACGTAACCGCAGCCGACGTCGCGAACGCAGTACGCTTGCAGAATATGGAAGTTCCCGGCGGCCGCGTTTATGAAGGCGCGCGCGAACTAACGGTTCGCACCATGGGCCGCATCGTCGATCCGGCTAGCTTCAACGATCTGGTTGTCGGTAATCGCGGAACCTACTCAGTGAAGTTGAGCGACATTGGATACGTCGAGGATGGCGGTGAAGAGCAACGTACGGAAGCCCGTTTGAACGGCCAGCCGGCGGTGACGCTGACCGTTTCCAAACAATCCGGGCAGAACACAGTGGCCGTGGCCGACGCGGTTAAGGAGCGCCTGACGGAAATTGCGTCCACCTTGCCGCCCGGAGTTAAGGCCGAAGTCGTCGGCGATCAGTCCATCTTTATTAAGGCGTCGCTGCATGCCATTCAGAAGCACCTGGTTGAAGGCAGTATTCTGGCTGCGATCGTAGTCTTTATCTTCCTCTGGAGTTTTCGCTCGACGCTTATCGCGGCGCTGGCGATTCCAACTTCGATCGTTGCTACCTTTGGCTTGATGGCCGCGATGGGTTTTACCCTGAATCAGATCACGATGCTGGCGCTGACATTGATGGTTGGAATCGTGATTGACGACGCGATTGTGGTCCTGGAAAACATTTTTCGCTTTATCGAAGAGAAGGGCGTGCCGCCATTCCAGGCGGCCATCGAAGGCACGCGCGAGATTGGTCTGGCCGTCACCGCGACAACGCTTTCGCTGCTGGCCGTGTTCCTGCCGGTAGGATTCATGGGCGGCATCGTGGGCCGCTTCATGTCTTCGTTTGGGCTGACGTCTTCATTTGCGATTGCCGTGTCTTTGCTGGTGTCGTTCACGCTGACGCCGATGCTGGCCGCGCGCCTCATCAAGCGCAGTAACGACGCCAGGGAAGGCGCCCTTGAACGCCGCACTGAACCGTCGGACCAGGGCTCGAAAGAGTCATGGTGGTACCGCCCCATTGATCGTACTTACGCGGCGATGTTGCGTTGGTCGATGGACCACCGGTGGGTGGTGGTGCTGGCGTGCGCCCTGGTGATTATCAGCATCGTGCCGTTGTTTATGTTCGTCGGGAAAAACTTTTTGCCGGTGGACGACCAGTCACAGTTTGAAATCACAGTGCGCGCCCCCGAGGGCTACACGCTTCCCGCGACCTCGGCGTTGACAGAGCATATTGCCACCGACGTGCGCCAACTCCCGGGTGTTACAGACACGCTGGTGACTATCGGCAGCGGCCAGCAACAGCTGGTCAATGTGGCTTCGATTTACGTCAAGCTCGCTGACATAGGGGAGCGTAGCGCCAGTCAACAGCAGCTGATGACCCGCGCCCGCACAGAAGTTCTCAGCAAATACCTGAAGCAATACCCGGAACAATTGCGCACCAGCGTTCAGCAGGTAGCGGCAATCTCGGGCGGCGGCTTTCGCAATGCCGACATTCAGTTCGTCATCGGCGGGCCCGACCTGCAAAAGCTGACAAAGTATTCGGACGATCTGCTGGCCAAAATGAAGTCGATTCCCGACGTCGTGGACGCCGACTCCACCCTGGTGGTGGGCAAACCCGAGGTTCGGGTCGTGATTGATCGCGCTCGCGCCGGCGACCTCGGCGTGCGTATCGGAGACATCGCCCAGTCGCTGAACACGCTGGTTGCCGGGCAGAAGGTTTCTACTTTCAACGCCGGCACGGACCAGTACAACGTGCGCGTGCGCGCTATCGGCGAGTTCCGGGCCAGCGTTGACGCCTTGAAACAAATGATTGTCTCTTCGTCAAAGTTAGGTTGGGTCAGTCTCGACAATCTCGTTCGGCTCGAAGAAGGCACCGGTCCGTCGGCCATCGATCGGCTCAATCGCCAGCGTCAGGTGACTTTGCTGGCGAACGTAAGGACCGGCGGTTCGCAGGCCGCAGTGATCAGCAAGATGAACCAGTTCGCCAAAGACGAGCACATGGACTCGACATACAAGAGCGGTCTGGCCGGCCGTTCGAAAGAGCTGGGACGCGCGGGCTATTACTTCATGCTCGCTTTCGTGCTTTCGTTCGTCTTCATGTACATGGTGTTGGCCGCGCAGTTTGAATCCTTCATCCATCCGGTGACGATTTTGCTGACGTTGCCGCTGGCTATCCCGTTCGGCATCCTGTCGTTGCTGGTGACCGGGCAGACGGTGAACATTTTTTCCGGACTCGGTTTGCTCCTGTTATTCGGCGTCGTGAAGAAGAACGCGATTCTGCAAATCGATCACACTAACGGTTTGCGAGCGCATGGAATGGAGCGGCTCGAGGCAATTATTCGGGCCAACCGCGATCGTCTTCGTCCTATCCTGATGACGACTATCGCGCTGGTGGCCGGCATGATGCCGCTGGTTATTTCGAGTGGGCCAGGATCCGGCACCAATCGTTCGATCGGCGTACTGGTGGTGGGCGGCCAGTCACTTTGTTTACTGCTGACGTTGCTGGCCGTGCCGGTGTTCTATTCGCTCTTTGACGATTTGGCCAGGAGCCGGGTCTGGGGCCGCATCGGCGGCAGATTCACAGGCGCATTCAGCTGGGCCAGGCGCAAAGCGGCCACGGCGACCGCGTCGCTGTTTGGATTGATATCGAGGCAGTAGTGATGAAATCAGAAGCACCAACGGAATTTGACGGCAACATGAGACTACCCAAAGTCTTTCTCTTGCGGCTTCGCCGCCGCACAGTGCGGAAAGGCTCTGCCTTTCCGGCGGGCACTATTCGAAATGTTGGCGAGGCTGCGCCTCGCCATGGAGGCATAGCCTCCCAGAATGCAGGATGGACTGCGACGGAAAGCCGGAGGCTTCCCGCACTGTGCGGCGGCAGAGCCGCGAACGGCATAATCGGCGGAATGTTGGCGGCGGCTTTCCTGCTTTTTAGTTTCGTATCCGCATCAGCGCAAGAGCCGAGTCCATCTCCGACACCCTCAGCTCCGCAGGAAGTGCAAGTCACTCCGATCGCCCAGGATTTTCGCGCCAGCGCGACCAGGCCTTTGCCTGATCTGGCCCGCGTCGGTGTCGATTCCAGCCAGCAGCGCCCGCTGACGATACGTGAAGCGCTGGAGATGGCGCTCGCGAATAACAAGGACATCGAAGTCGCGCGCGACAACGTGCACGTCGCCGAGTTTGATTTGCTGGGGGCGCGCGGGGCGTATGATCCAAAATTCGGTTCACAGTCTTACTTCGAACGGATCAAGACGCCGGCCGCCAGCTTCCTCAGCGGCGCCACCAGCGCTTTGGAGACAACTGATTTCACCGTCACGGCGCGGCTGGAAGGATTGGCGCCGAAGGCCGGCGGCAATTATCGGGTGGAATTCTCGTCCATTCGCCAGACCAGTAACAGTCAGTTTTCCGCGCTCAATCCCCAGTATCCGACGGCGCTAACTTTCAATTATACGCAGCCGCTTTGGCGCGGGCTGCGTTTCGATTTGCCGCGGCGACAGATCGAAGTTGCAAAGAAAAACCTTTCAATGACCGACGCGCAGTTTCGGCAGCGCGCTATTGAGACAATCACGAGCGTGCAGCGGGCCTACTGGGACCTGGTGTTTTCCCTGCGTAATTTGCAGGTGCAACGCGAGGCCGTTAGCGATGCCCGGGCGCAACTCGAACACAATAAACGGCTGGTGGCGGAAGGGACGCTGGCGCCGATTGATATCGTCGCCGTCGAAACGCAGGTGGCGAATTTCGAGCAGGCGGAATTCACCGCCCTCGAAGATGTTTCGCGCGCCGAGAACAATCTGAAGAATTTGATTGCTGAGAACCGCCAGGCTGGTTTGTGGAGCGCTTCTATTGTTCCGGTTGATGCCGTGGACCTGGTAGTGCCGGACGTTTCTCTGCCGCAGGCCATGACGGCGGCGATGGAAAACCGTCCTGAGCTCAGGCAGTCCGATCTGGTGCGCGAGATAAATCAACTGGACCAGCGGCTTTATCGCGACCAGACTAAACCTCAAGTCGATTTCGTCGGCAGCTATGGTGTGGTGGGCAATGCCGGCACTCTGGTCTCGACCACGAGTCCCTTTTCCCGCTCCAGCGATGAGGTACGTAATCGCGTCAACCAGTTGTCTGTCCTGGCGGGGTTGCAACCGCTGCCCGCAGTGCCGGCCAGCACTTTGCCATCCGACTTAATTGGAGGGTATCCGCAATCACTGCGAAATCTGTTCTCTGATCAATTCAACAATTTCCGCGTAGGGCTCTCCATGAGTTTGCCTTTGCGCAACCGCACCGCTGAAGCTAATCTCGGACGTTCGCTGGTTGAGGGAAAGCGGATTGCTACGCAGCGCGAGCAGTTGGAACAATTGATTCAGGTGGACGTGCGCAATGCCCTGCAGGTGTTGCGGACTTCGGAAGCCCGTCTGCGCGCGGCGGCGACCGGACGCGACGCGGCGGAGAAGCAATATGCCAGCGAGCAGCGCAAGTTTGATACGGGACAATCGACAGTCTTCCTGGTGCTGGAACGCCAGACATCGCTGGCTACGGCACGCGCGAATGAGCTGCGAGCCCAAACCGATTTGAACAAAGCGATTGCCGAGCTGCAGCGCGCCACTGGAAATGCGCTAACGGCAAACAATGTAACCGTGAAGGTTCAGTAGTCAGAACCACCTGCGGTAGCGGGTGGGCCCATCGGCAACGGCATCTGCTTGAAGACGACTTTGAAATGTTCACCTAACAGCCCCTCAATCGCTCGACCACGCCCGCCGCCTGCTTGCAATACGGGCATTGAAAGTCACAGAACTCGATGATGGTGACGGTCGGTGATGACGCCTCGTGCGGCTTACCTGAAAGCAGGGTCAAGAGAGCCGTGACCACCAACAAGAGAAGCAGGACTTTGCGCGGCCTGGTGGTAGAACATGGCTCCAGATGACCACTTCGCTGAAGTTCCTTCACCTCTTAAAGCGACATTCGCCTCAAAAACCTGCCACGCGGGGCGCCGCCTGCTGCCGCCATTCCAAAGAAGCTAAAAACGTTACCACCTCAGGACCAGTCTGATCGCTTCCAAAAGTAAATCTCATTGGAAGCGATCAGATTGCGCGTAGTTCAGTTTCAATTGTGTGGCACGCTCACCGAGACTGTTTGGTTCGAGGTATTGCCGCGGCTATCAGTAGCAATGATAGTGATCGTGTAGATGCGCCCGTTGCCCTGGCCTGAACGTTCGGCACGCAGCCGCACGTGATGCTCATCAGCAATTTCCCAATCCACCGCCGTGTTGCCGTCGCCCGTGCCGTTGTCCGGCTCATTACTGGAGACATTCAGCGCAGTGCTCACTACCCCGCAGTTATCCGTCGCCGTGTAGCCGACCGTGACATCCACCATCTGATGGTTCGGCGGCCACAGAGTCGGCTTATCCACCACAGCGCCGGTAATCACAGGCGGCGTATCGTCATTCACAGTTACGGTTTGTGTAGCCTGCGCCGTGTTGCCGCTCGCGTCGGTAGCCGTGTAGGTGATGTTGGTTACCCCGACGGGGAAGAGATTTCCGGTGGGAACACCGTCGCGACTGACGGAGACCGAGCAGTTGTCGTTCGCTGTGGCCGCTCCCAGTACGGCGTCGCTGATGAACGCGTCACACGACGTGGCACCTGACCCGGTAGCGATAGCAACTGCCGGCGGCGCAATGATCTTCGGCGGCGTATCGTCAATCACAGTGACACTCTGTTTGCCGAAGGCGGTATTGCCGCCCGCATCGGTCGCCGTATAGGTGATGATAGTTGTCCCGATGGGGAAGAAGTTATCAGCCGGAACGCCACTGCGAGTGGTTGTAACTGAACAGTTGTCGTTCGCCGTCGCTGCTCCCAGTACCGCATCGCTGATGAACGCTCCGCACGATGTGGCGCCAGGCCCTGTGGCGATAGTGACTGCGGGCGGCGCACTGATGGTCGGCGGCGTTTGGTCAACCACCGTGACTATTGCGGCCGACGAGCTTGAGGCGCCGTGATTGTCCGTTGCGGTGAGCGTGACGGTGTGAGGGCCTAAGCCGAACGGCCCTGCTTGGTCGAGCGAGAGCGTGATCGTGTCGCCGTCATCAGGGTCAAACGAGCCGTCATCCACGTCGCCCGGGCTAATACTGGCGGCGCAGGAATCATTTGCCACCACGGTGATGTCCCTGGTCTTAACGAGAGGCAGTTGTGTGCGCGTGGACATCCAAATGTCGCCCCCCCCGAAGGCACCTGCGGCCCGATCAGTTGAGAAGAAGAGGGTCTCGCCATCGGCAGAAAGATACGGAGCCCGGTCATCAGTTGAAGTGTTAATGACGGGCCCCAGATTCGCTGGCGTGGACCATATATCGGAGGTCGTCTGACGTGTTGAATACCACAGATCAATACCACCCGAGCCGCCAGGACGGTTCGAGGAAAAGATGATCTCCAATCCATCGGAGCGTATCGTCATGCGCGTATCTCTAGAAGGAGTGCTGAGTTCAGGGACGCGAATGGCAGGATTGAACGAACCATCTTCGTTCTGTGTGCTCTGATAAATATCCCAATCACCAAGACCTCCGGGCCGATTTAAGCTCGTGAAGTAAAGAGCGGCCTTTCCGTCCGCTGGGTCAACGAAATAGAATGCATCGCCTTCGGCGGCGGAGGTGTTCACCGAAGGGCCGACGTTTTTCGGCGTCTCCCAGCCGAAGTCGTCATTTATATCGGCGCGATGGGAGACCCAGATATCAAGGCCACCGGAACCTCCAAGTCGGGCGGATGCGAAGTACATCCAATGATCGTCCGGTGAAAAATTGGGGGCAAACTCGGCCTTGGTACTGTTTATAGTTGGTCCTAAATTCTTCGCCGGCCCCCAGGGCGCGTTGATGCTGATACGCTGAGATACATAAATGTCATTTGCACCGAAACCTCCGAGTCGGTCTGAATCAAAGTAAAGGCTCAAGCCCTGGTGCGTAATCGAGACCTGTACCTCTCTACTTGCCGTATTAATACTCGGCCCGAGATTTACCGGCGCCGACCAATCCGAATATTGTGGAGTGGCTGGCGGCGACTGTGCCAAGACGACGGAGTCAACCGCACCTGCGTGAGTGTGTGAGAGAAGGTGGAGCAGAACCAAGCTCACCAGTAAAGTTAGGAACGATTGTCCCGCTTTGCGCATTATCGTTAAAGCAGCGTATTTCATTGGATTCTCCTATGGTTAATGGCCTTATCCGTACATGTAATGCCAAAACAATGGCCTCTGAGCCGTTCAAAAATTCCCAAAAAAGGATTGCCGGTTGCTCGTCCGAAGGGGTTAGCGCATCCGCGGCGAGTCTTGCTATCCTGTGCCTGCTTACTAGTGCGCGAATCGCGTGGCAAACCTCTAATAGGTTGGCAAGCGGTGGTGCCAAACGAGTGAACGAACCATTCGAACCGGCCGCGTAGCAGTAATTCAATCGGCTTCTTTTCGAGGATAGGGCCGGTGACGCACGCAACCCATGAAGTAACCAAGCTATTGAAAGCTTGGAGCGACGGCGATCAGTCTGCGCTGGACAAACTCATGCCGTTGGTTTATGAGGAGTTGCACCGGCTGGCCCATCAACACATGCGCCGCGAAAAACCCGGCCACATGCTGCAAACCTCGGCACTGCTCAACGAGGCCTATGTGCGGCTGGTGGACCAAAGCCGGGTACATTGGGAGAACCGCGGCCATTTCTTTGGGATCGCCGCCCGGCTGATGCGCCAGATTCTGGTAGATGAAGCACGGCGGCAGAGTTTCGCCAAGCGGGGCGGCGGTATGATTCAGGTTCCGCTGGATGAAGCCGCGACCGCCACGCAACAGCAGTCAGTGAATGTGGTGGCTCTTGACGATGCCATGAAGAGTTTGGAGAAGATAGATGAGCGCAAGAGCCGGATCGTTGAGCTGCGTTTCTTTGGCGGCATGAGCATCGAGGAAACGGCTGAAGTGTTAAAGGTTTCGCCCGGCACCGTTATGCGCGACTGGACTTTCGCCAGGGCCTGGCTGCGAAAGGAAATGAGTGTAGATTGAGGCGGTCGCCCTTTTGGTCGTAATCTGCAATGCGAACCCCGGGAGCGCAGGCATCCCTGCCTGGTTCAGTGGGTTAGTGTCGAAGACCAAGCAGGCAGGGATGCCTGCGCTCCCAGGGAATATAATTCTGCCTTAGAGGTTTTCTCCGGGATTCGCGCATGAAGTTATAGAAGGTGACATCATGGCAACCGAACACTGGCAACAAGTCCAAGACCTTTTTCACGCCGTGCTGGAGCGAGAGCCTCGCGACCGTTCCTTCTTTCTGGATGAGGCGTGCTCAGGAAACAAATCCTTGCTCCAGGAAGTCGAGTCTCTAATCGTGGCCCACGAAGAGGGAGAGCATTTTATTGATTCGCCTGCTTATGTAGCCACCGCGGAAATGTTGACGGACGGCCAGGAGTTCAAACCAGGACAGACCTTAAGTCATTACGAGATTTGTTCCGTACTAGGCGAAGGCGGCATGGGCAAAGTGTATCTCGCTGAAGATCGGAAACTCAGGCGCAAAGTCGCGCTCAAAGTATTGCCCACGGCCAACAGTGGCGACGAAGAGGCTCGCAGACGTTTATTGCGCGAAGCTCAAGCTGCAGCGGCGCTCGACCATCCGAACATCTGCGCCATTTATGAAGTTGATGAAGAGAGCGACCGAAGCTATATCGCTATGCAGTACGTCGAAGGTGAAACGCTCGAAGCGCGCATGGCGAGACAGCGGCTTTCGCTCGACGACTCGCTGAATGTTGCCGCGCAGGTTGCCGACGCGCTCGGCGAGGCGCACGCGCACAATATCATTCATCGTGATATCAAGCCTTCAAACATCATGCTCACCGGTCGCGGTCAGGCGAAAGTTCTTGATTTCGGTCTCGCGAAAATCGCCAGCGCCACTTTAATCGGATCGGATGAAGCCGAAACCAGGCACGTCGTGACCGCGCCAGGCGTGATCCTCGGAACCGTGCCGTACATGTCGCCCGAACAACTCCGTGGAGTCCCGGTTGATGTGCGCAGCGACATATTCAGTTTCGGCGTGGTGGTCTATGAGATGTTGAGCGGCCGGCAAGCTTTCACGCGCGACAGCGACGCTGAAACTATCGGGGCGATCCTCCACCAGCAGCCTCTCGAGCTGTCATCCATTGATTCAGGTATACCGAAGGCGCTGGAAGGTATTGTCGAGAAATGCCTGGCAAAAGACGCCGAGCAACGTTATCAAACGATGGCGCAGGTGGCGCGTGATCTGAATGCGGCGCGAGACGGCGAGCTTGCCGCCCTAACAACCACAGAAATTGCGAGCCCAAGTTCTCGACAGACTGCATCCACCCATGTGGTAAGGGCGCGTCCAACATCGAGCGCCGAGTACATCGTCGGCGAGATCAAACGTCACAGATTAAGTGCATCATTTGCTTTAGCGGCGGTGGTCTTGATGGCCACGACTATCGCTTATTTCTCCTACTTCGCCAGACGCGCCGGCAGCGATGCGATAGATTCCGTTGCCGTCTTGCCGTTCGTCAATGTCGACAACGACCCAAATAAGGAATACCTTTCCGAAGGAATCAGCGACAGCATCATCAACAATCTGACGCAACTGCCCAGCTTGAAAGTGATGTCGCTTAACTCGGTCTTGCGCTACAAGGGAAAGCAGACCGACCCGCAGGCCGTGGGTCGCGAGTTGAAAGTTGGCGCGGTGCTCATGGGCCGACTCACTCAGCACGGAGACGATCTCTCCATCACGACTGAGCTGGTGGACGTACGCGACAATCATCGTTTATGGGGCGAGCAATATAATCGCAAACTGTCGGACATCATTACGGTGCAGAGCGAAATCGCCCAGCAGATTTCTGAGAAGTTGCGGCTGCGCCTTACCAGCGCACAGCAGCAGCAAGTGACCAAACACTACACCGAGAATACTAGAGCTTACGAGCTTTGTGCCTTGGGCAATTATTACTTCCGCCCGCAAACAAAAGAGGGAATGCAGAAGAGCATCGACTCTTTCGAGCAAGCAATCAAAATAGATCAGAACTACGCGCTCGCCTATGCCCGGTTAGCTAAGGCTTATTTCACTTTGGGAATGAGAGGCTTCTGGCTGCCAAATGAATCTCGACAGAAGGCTGAGTGGGCGGCGCTCAAGGCGGTCGAGCTTGATGACTCATTGGCCGAAGCTCACTCCATACTGGGGCTCGTGAAGGAGTCATTTAGTTGGGACTGGACGGGCGCTGAGAAAGAATTCAAACGCGCCTTAGAGCTGAATCCAAACTCCGCCTTTGTTCTTGGCCTGTATGGCACTTTTCTGGTACACAATGGACGACCGGAAGAAGCCGTCCCGTACATGAAGCGGGCGAAAGAGCTTGATAGAACAGTTATCGGAAGCGTGGAATATTCTTATCTGCATCAGCGCCAGTACGACAAAGCGATTGAGATTTACCTTAAGGCGAAAGAAGGCAAACCTGATCGCGGTAACTTTTTCCTCGCTGAGGCTTATATCGGAAAGGGCATGTATCAGGAAGCCATTGCCGAGATGCAGAAGGTTGTCGCTAGGGATATGGAGCCGGAGCGATGGGATAGCTACCCCATTTTGGCATATGCCTACGCCGCAGCAGGCAAACGTGATGAAGCGCTAAAGATACTCAACGAGCAGAACGAGGCGGCGAAGAAGGGTTACATCTCTCCGTACAACTTTGCGATCATTTACACCGGCCTCGGCGAGAAGGATCGAGCCTTTGAATACTTGAACAGAGCTTATGAGGAACGCACGCCGGTTCTGCAGCATTTCCCGAGCCGGGAGAGGTTTATGAAGCAGTAAGTTTTGTTGCTTGCGGTTCGGCGACAATGCGCCAGGCCCGTAGGGCCGGGATGTTTATAGAACCCGAAAGCCTTTTTGATCTTCCAGGCCTGTAGGGCCGACATGGTTTGACAAGTGACGAGCCTTATCACATTGAACCGGATCGAGCGAGTTTCGGTGCGATATATGTCGCCCCTGACGGGGCTCGGGTCGAATTAATTTCCGCGATGCTATAAACATTTCGGTCCTACGGACCTGATTCATCCACGCTAGAGAAGGATGATCCAGATTCGATCATATTGTCTTGTAGTGATCCTCTTGGCGGTTGGCTTGGCCCATGCTCAATCACCGACCGGAACCGTTGCCGGAGTTGTTACAGACTCAAACGGCGCGCGCGTTCCCGCAGCTCGCGTCGTCATCACAAATCGCGATAATGGTCTCGCTCGTAATCTCGTCACTTCAACAGAAGGTGACTTCGGCGCCGCGGCGTTGCCTTCGGGCATCTACACTGTCGCAGCAGAAGCCCAGGGCTTTCGGCGATTGGAACGCATAGCGACAGTCGAGGCCGGCACGACAACGACTGTAAATCTCGCGCTTGAGATTGGCCAGGTAACTGAACAAGTCACGGTGGATGATGTCGCTCCGATAATCAATTACGAAAGCCATCAAGTAGGCGGCGTCATCAGCCGCAAGCAGATCGAAAATCTCCCGCTCAATGGCCGAAACTTTCTTGATCTAGCCAAGCTTGAACCAGGCGTGACGAATCCCATTCGCGGAACGAACAATCGCATCTTTGTGCCGCTGCTTGGAGCTGGGGTGCAGAACACGCCGCGCATCGGATTCACCCGCGTGACCGTAGACGGCGCTGACATCAATCTCGTCGGCACAATCGGCGCAGCCCTGCAAGTGTCACAGGAAGCCGTGCAGGAGTTTCAGCTTTCGACAGTCAACTTCGATCTCGCGACCAGCGTGACCAGCGATGGCGCTGTCAATATCGTGACGCGCTCGGGCGGCAAAGACTTTCACGGCAGCGGATTCTTTTTTTATCGAGACCACAACCTGTCCGCCTATCCCGGTCTAAGCCGTGACGCGAGCAATCCGGATCCGTTCTTTCAACGGAAACAATTCGGTTTTCAGGTTGGCGGACCAATTCGCAAAGGTCGCGCCTTTTTCTTCACCAGCTTTGAACGCAATAACCAGCGAGGAGTGCTGTCGGTCCAACCACTCACTCCTGACTTTGCTCCGCTCGGGGGAATCTTTCCCAGTCCTTATCTAGGCAATCAATTTAACCTGCGTCTGGACGTGCGCCTCAATTCCAACAACAACGCGTTCGTCCGCTACACGCACGATGGCAACAGTCTCTTTGGGCCATTCGATGGCCGCAACAACTCTCTGCCGTCCGGTTGGTCGCACATCAATAACTGGGTGGATCAGAGTCTTTTTGCGCTCACCAGCGTCTTGTCTGCGAACGTCGTCAACGACGTGCGCCTCTCTTACTTTTTCCTTAGCTCGCCGGAAATACCTGCCACCAGCGAAGATTGCCCCGGATGCTTCGGCACCGGTGCTCCCCGCATAACAGTCGGGCCGCTGGTGTTGGGAACGGCGCGCAGACTTTCTCTAATCGGACGACGTTATCAGGCAACCGATAGTCTGGTGTGGCAGAGAGACAATCACCGTCTCCGCTTCGGGTTCGATTGGGAGCATGCCATGAATTCCTCCTCCAATGTCAATCAGGAGCCTGCGGCTCTGAAGCTCTGGTCTCCGCGCGAAGTTCGAAACTTCAATGCTACTGCGCCGCCCGCGGCTCGAATTCCGCTGCCGTCGTCGTTCCTGACGTTGAATGACATTCTCCAGCTTCCGCTGCAGAGCTTTCAGACCGGCGTCGGCCCGGGCCAGATTCTTCAGCGAGACTTTCGCAAGAACCGCATTATCGATCTGTACCGGCTGTATGCAGCAGACACGTGGCGCATCAGCCCACGCTTGACCGTCAACTACGGTCTGGCTTGGTCTTACGAGCCCAATAGCCTGAACGTCGATCTCTCAAAGCCCAAACTGCTCGCTCCTATTCTCGGCCCGGGCAATTTGAAGCCGCCGAGGGCCCAAACGACTAATTTCTCTCCGAGTGTCGGATTCGCGTGGGCAGTGGCGCGCGATGGCAAGACCGTGATCCGCGGCGGCGCGGGCCGCTACTATGATCCAATCAGCTTCAACTCGCTCGATTTAGCCAACGAGCGTCAGGCGTTGTTTCCGCTGGGCACGGGCCGAAGGCAAACTCCGGGTTCCGCGATCTTTTATCCGCCCTTGAACAGATTCTTGAATTTCACGAGCGGACCGACGACCTTTACGGCCGCGAATCTGCTCGTCATCCTTCCCGGCATTCGTGCGGATTTGATGACCCAGCTCAATCCCGACAATCGTGACTTCACCTTTCGTAATATCGACCTTAACAAGACGGGTTCGAATTTGTCCGATCCTTTTTATCAAACTCCATACGCCTTGCACTTTAGCCTGGGCGTGCAGCGAGAGTTGGCCCGCGATCTGGTCCTAACCGCAGACTTCGCGTGGCGCCGCTTTCTGCACACATTCATCTCGGGCATCGATTACAATCGGTCCAACAGCCCGCAACCAGTGATTCCAAAGTGTTCTTCTACTCAGGCAAACGATTTGACTGCGGTCTGTTTCCTTGGACCAATCACATTCGATAACACCTCCGGCATCGCTCAGTACAAAGGACTGCTCGTGCGCCTCGAGAAGCGCTTCTCACATCGAACACAGTTGTTGGTTTCTTACGCGCTGGGCAGCGACAAAGGAAGCAACGGCGCAGCCCCATCCGGCGCGGAGGTAGCAGGGGTGGGATTCAACAACTTCAATTGGTTCGAGAACTATGGCCCATTGCCAACCGACATTCGCCACATCCTGAACGTCTCCGGCTTTGTCGATCTGCCCGGGCGATTTCAAGTCTCGTTTAGCGTGTCCGCGTACAGCGCGCCGCCGTTCTCAGCATATCTGAGCGGAACAGACTTTAACGGCGACGGGACAATGAATGATCTGCTACCGGGAACGACGGTAAACGCCTTTAATCGCAGTCTTGACAAAAACGACTTGGAGCGGTTGGTTGAACGCTACAATCAGGAGTTCGCTGGCAAACCGCTCCCCAATGGACTGCCTGCCCCACCACTGACGCTGCCCTCCAACTATTCTTTCAACGACAACTTCTTCACGCAGGATTTGCGACTAAGTCGAAGCTTTCAGCTTTGGAGCGAGCATGTTCGCCTCAGCGTGTTCGGCGAGGTCTTCAATCTCTTCAACACCGCTAACTTGGTCCAGTACGGCGGCAACCTGGGCGAGCCGTCATCGTTCGGCCAGCCCGGCGCGCGCTTTTCACAGGTCTTCGGTTCCGGCGGCCCGCGCGCGATTCAGTTAGGCGCACGGATCAGTTTCTGAAGCCTCATGGCCCAAACCTTCTTCGATATTCAGTGGACGACAGAAACGCTTTGACCATCTCGGCGTTGATGTAATTGCCGTTGAATTGACTCAACTTGGTTAGCCAGAAGTTGTAGCCGTCGAAATTTCCATCCGGCGCATCGTTCGGATTCCTTCCGGGACTCAGCCTGGGACTGACATCGGCAACGTTGGAAGTAATGTCCTGCGCGGGCCGCGACAAACAAACGTGGACTTCTCCGTCATCAAGCGCTTCAACATCGGCGAGTCAAAGAACATAGAGTTCCGGGCGGAGTTCTTCAATCTGTTCAATCACGTCAACTTTGCCAAACCGATCAGCAACCTGAACGCCATTCCCTCATCTGACTTCGATCCAAATACCGGGCAGATCATATCCGGCAAGGCAGGGGATTTCGGCCGCATCATCTCGACGAGCAACAACCCGCGCATAATTCAGTTCGTCTTAAAATTCAATTACTAACCGAACGACGCGGAGACGGAGCGGCCACTAGTGGGTGAGACCTTATAAGCTCCGCTAATCTTGGGGCGCGTAAGATAGCTAAACGCCTCTAAATTGTGTATATCACTGATTACTGTTAATTGCCTTCCGTGCGGGCAAACGCGCGCACCCACCACAAGGAGGTAAACCACCCTTGCCCGAAGACCCATTCCTCGAAACCTGGAACATTCACGATCGAATCAATCTCTACCTGCTGGATTCAGTAGAGCCGGCGGCGCTCATCACCTACTCGGCTTCGAAAGGCCGCAGTGTGGGGGAGCAGTTTGCGCATATTCACAACGTGCGTTTGATGTGGATAAAAGCGGCGGCGCCGGATTTGTTGAAAGGTTTGACCAAGATCGAAAATCCCCAGGCAAAAGATAAGAAGCTGTTGCAGAAATCCCTCAGTGCTTCAGGCCGGGCCATGGATACGCTTCTAACCCAGAGTGTGGCAGCGGGTGGGAAAGTGAAAGGCTTTAAGCCGCACGTGTCAGCTTTTCTCGGCTACCTGATTTCGCACGAGTCACACCATCGCGGACAGATCGTGCTATCGCTAAAGCAGGCCGGCCATCGCGTTGACAAAAAGGTTCAGTATGGAATTTGGGAATGGGGTGTGCGTTAACAACCGAACGTCGCGACTGTCGGACTTGTTGTTGATGAAGTTTTGCATAAACAGATTTGAAATTGGAGTTCGCTTAGGGCGCGATGACAAGAAACCTCCCGAAGACAAAGGCGCCTATTATCTTCGACTGGGATTGAAAATAGATGCGGCCCTGGTGGCGCTGGCAATTCTCGCCATCGTGGTTGGCGCGATCTTAACTTACGATGGCCAATGCGGCAGCATCATCATGGAGCCAGGGCACACCCCCTGTAACCTGTTCGAGTACATCTCAATCGAGCTGTTGATGTTTGTGATATTGGGCTTGTTTCACTTGTGGTGGGCTGTCCTGATAATTCTGTTGTTGCCGCCACTCGTCGCCTATTTCATTGGCCGTCGTATGCCCATTGATATCCCTCTGTCTGACTGAAAGCGGACGACGGTCCATAGCGGCCAGTGATCCGACACCTCGATCTTTCGATCGATGCCGTGGTTCCGTGCCTCCAAACCACGCAGCCAGATCCAATCGAGCTTTAACTCAATACTGATTAGCACCTTCGTGAAGAATGTTGGTTCGTTATCAAACGGTGTAGTGAAGCCGGCATCGTTGAATAGCTTTGTCGTTTCGTCGACAGCATTCACTTCCCAGGTATTGAAGTCGCCCAGCACGATCGCCGGCATGGTCTTCGGATAATGGGCAAGATCCTGAAGCACTGCGCGCATTTGGTCCAACTTGCCGGCTACCGGTATGCGGGTCTCAGCATGAACTGAATAAACCCGAATATTTGCTTCACCGATTTTCACTGTCGCGCCCAGTGCCGCGCGTCTTCGGCCCCCGGGCCCTTCGTGCGGCAGCACCAGGCGTTCGATGTTTGTTAACGGATATCTGCTCAGAATCGCGACCCCGGTTTCTTCCTCTTTGTCGCTTTTGGCCGCAGGCGGCGCCGCCCAGGCGTAATACATACCCAAATCTTCAGCCAGGGCGCGAGCGGTGTTCGCATAGCCGGTGCGCTTCTTATTGCGATCAACTTCCTGCAAACCGATGATTGCGGCGCCTCCGATCACCATGTCGCCTTTCAGAGCTTTGGATATCTTGCGCAACTCATCACCGCTGCGCCAGCGAATGTTATAGGAAACGATTTTGATTTCGGCCGGCGTTGTTTTCGACGGAAGTGACTTCGACGGGTTGCCAATTTCCAGCAGCTCGGGCCCAGTTTTTGGAGTTTGTTTTTGCGCAGATGAAAGCCCGGCCAGGAAAGAATAAGCCATGATAAGAGTGACGAGAAGAAGCAAGAGCGTTGACGGATGTTGACGGTTTCCGTTTGTGCTTTGCTTCATGACGTTCGCTGGCAGTCTATCGACGTTATCAACTTGCAGTTGGGAAGGGGGCCTGCCCCCGCTCTGTTAACCTCCTGCCTCAGGAAGTTCCAGCTCGAGTCTTAGTCCGTCCTTCGCGGCAACAACTTCACCCGGCCAAAGTGTTCTCGCTTCCGCCTCAATGTCGATGCCGTCCCATACGGGATAGAGATGCGTCAGCACGACTCTGCGCGGCCTGGCCAGTCGCGCCAAATTCATCGCGTCAGCCAGGTCCAGATGCGTCGCCAGCGGTTTGTCCCTCCAGAAAGAGCATTCCATCAATAAAAGATCGGCGTCACGCGCAAAGTCAGCGAGACCATCTGAATAACCCGTATCGGAAGTATAGACCAGGGAGGCGCCGCTCCGATCCGTCAAACGAATTGCCAGACTCTCCCTGGTGTGCGGCGTGGAAAAGGTTTGCGCCTGAACGCCGGGAAGAATCTCAAACTGATCCTTCGGCCCGACTTCGCGGATTTCGATAGGAAAGGTTTGTATGAGCAGCTGGTAGTCGTTGGCTTGATCAAAAGTAGTGATCAGTGCTTTCAACCCGGCGCCGCCGAAGACCGGCAGTGGCTTATTGCGCTGCTGTGTTTGCGGCGCCCACTTTGTGCCGAACAGAAAGGTGATCAGGCCGCCGACATGATCCAGATGAAAGTGGCTGATCCAGATGGAATCCAGGTTCGGCCAGTCGAGCGTCTCCTCGGCCATGCGATGCGCGGCGTCAGGGCTGCAATCAAGCAGCAGCGAGCCATTGTCAGTTTGCAGCCAGTGCGCGGCCGACGAGCGTTGGGGGTGGGGCACAGACGTGCCGGAGCCGAGAATGACAAGTTTCATTTCGCGCGAGGCTAGCGAAGCACCCGGCGTTTAGTCAACACCAAGGTCAACTAACGGTCCCGGTGAGGTCAGTACCACCACGCGGTAGCGGGTGGGCCGTGTCATTGCCAAGTGTCGATTTCCGATTGCCAATTGATCTGTTCCGCAAGTGGCCAATCGGCAATCGGCACTTGGCAATTGGCAATCTTGAGACCCACCCGCTACCGCGTGGTGGTACTGACCTCACCGGGACCGCAACTATCGCAAGTCGCTGGCCAGCTACTAGTGCCACCGACACTCTGATTACTTGACCAAACCCATTGCTTTAGTTAAACCTCAACAGACAATGACTGAATCACAATCGCAGCTCGATGTGCTGGCAGTGTTCTCGCATCCGGATGATGCGGAGCTGACGGTTTCGGGGACGCTGCTGAAGTTGAAGTCGCTGGGCCATCGCACCGGCGTTCTGGACATGACGCGCGGCGAGATGGGCACGCGAGGCTCGCCGGAAATTCGCGCGAAGGAAGCACTGGACGCAGCGCAAATCATGAAGCTTGACGCGCGGTTAAATCTGGGTCAGCCGGACGGCCACATCTGGCTGACCGAAGAAACCCGGCGCGCAATGGTGCGCATGATCCGGACGCATCAGCCAAAAGTTATTTTCACGCCTCATTGGGATGATCCCCATCCGGACCACGCAGCTACCTGCCGCATCGTGCGCGAGGCGGCCCGGCTGGCGACCATGCGTCGCTACGATGAACAAGCCGGACTCGAAGCCGTGCGTATGCCTACGATAGCGCACACAGTTTACTCTCGCCTGATCTTGCCATCGTTCATCGTTGATGTTTCTGATTTCGTCGAAGAAAAGATGAAGGCAATCAGGGCGCATGCTTCCCAGTTCTTTCATCCGGAGTCGAAAGAACCGGCGACCCGGATCAGCGACAAGAATTTTCTGCAGCAGATCGAGTGGCGCATGCGTTATTACGGATCATTAATTGGGGTAGCGGCGGGTGAAGCTTTCTACATACGCGAGGCTTTGAATGTTGAAGATCCCGTGGCACTGCTGACAAGACCGATGAACATTTACTCCTGATTGGTTCTGATGTGATTAAGAGCGGGGACATGCCCCCTTCCTGACTGCGGGTTTTGTAAGTTGATGGTTCATAGTAGAGACTTCGGGGGTTTGTCACACCATCTACTTGCAGTCAGGAAGGGGGCCTGCCCCCGCTGTCGCCGTCGTCTTCGCAATGTCTCGGATGAGCCAGGCCAATCACGAAGCCGCGCGCTGTAACTTGATAGTTCCATTGACGGTCTTCAGCACGAGTCTGCGCCCTCCATTGCCGATAGTGCCATTCAACCCGCGTGGGCCCACCGAGGCCTGAACAGCCAGAGGGAATTCCGACGAAATGTCGCCGGTGATGGTCTCCACGTGAAGCTCAGTGTTGGACCTGGCCGGCAGTTTTAGCGTGATTTCACCCGTGACCGTTTCGAACTCAATCTGACCGGGCCAGTTGGCATTCCCCAACGACGCCGTAATTGATCCAGTGACAGTCCGGGCGCGCGCATAACCGGCGGTTGAAATCCTAATATTACCCAGCACCGAATTAGCCTCAACATTGCCGTCAAGCGATGTCGCCTCGACATTGCCATCCACCGTTCGCGCGATGAGACGAACGCCGGATGGCACGCGGACCGTGAAGTCAACGCGCACATCATTATTATGAGTATGCGACTTACCGATACCGGGCTCGCATCCGTTTGGCTCACCGGGATCACCGCGCGGGTACACGGCACAAATCGTCACCCCACCATCATGCTTCAGCGTGCGGATTTGCACTTCATCCGGATTGCTACGCTTAGCGTGTTTGCTTGCGACAACTTCGACTTCGCTGCCGGAGGTCGCCTCTGCCCGTATGTTTCCCAGTATCCCGTTGATCTCAATGGCCCGGCCGGGGGCAACCGCCCCTTGCCAATGAAAATCGTTCTGGGCCATCTCGCGAAGACTACTTGCGCTCGGATCAGGCAAGGCCAAATAACTGTATGTCTTCGCCGCCTGCATCAGGCCCAGGCTGGTGACGGCTACGAGGCAAATGATTCTAGTTAAGCGCATGTTTCTCCCTTGGTTGATAAGTTCTCATCAACGGTTATTTCATTTGTAATGACCCTATGCGGCCTCTAATTACCGGCATCATCGGGGCATGTGGAGAATCCCAACTACTTTTGCTTTTCACTGAGAATCGCGCGAGCAATTGAGATCACGGCCGTCGCGCGTGAAGCTTCTCCTTCAAAACCGCGCGCCAGCTGGACTGCCTGGGTATAGTTTTCCTTAGTCAAGTCGCGAAAGATTCCGTTGAGGTTGAAGTCATCAATCCCGCTGGTGCGCACTGAGGTCATGCCTTTAGTTTGTAACCGAACCACCAGCCGGCCATCTTCTCCAGTGAAGCCATCGGCGGAGTTGGCGGCTTTGGCAATTTCCGGGAGCATCTCCCAGGCGTGCGCGGGTTCGGTAGCGACGTAAGCATTAGCGACTGCGATCAGCGCCCGCGGCCGATCAGGGTCGGAGCCGTCAATGCGCCGCGCTTCGGTCCCAGCTTCCTCGATGATCTCCAAAGCTTTCTCGCGGTCGGTCTTGGCCAGCAGTTTTGCGGTCTGCGTCAGGACCCAAACTCTTTGAATGTGCGACAGCTCGCCATTGCGAGCGATATTCAAAGCCTTCTCAGTATCTTTCTTCTCCACGAGCTGCATCGCCAGCGTCATATCGATAAAAGGCCTGGCTTTTTTTCGCAGCTCGCTGTCCTCAATCTTTTCCGCAAAGTCGCGCGCACGCGTGTCTCCCTTACCCGCGGTAAGTGTCGCCAGTTGCAGGTAAAGAGCGTCCCGGTCAGCGGACGTTTTGGCGCGTTCAATTCTATCCAGCAGTGATTTCTCGCGATCTTCGGCCTTCTGATCGGGACTGATTCCCTGTCGCAGAAAACTGTCATTTTCATCGCGCACATCCTGCTCCGTGCCCTGACCCAGTGAAGCCAATTCACCGCGCAATTGCTCGGCCGTTTCTTTTGCCGCGTACTGCTCGAACAGCGGCATCAGGCGCTTGATGACCAGGAATTTTCCCTGAATGCCAGAAGTGCTGTGGTCCTGCTCCGGAGGAGGCAGCGGGCGCAACAGAATTTGCGCCGCCACCCGAAGATAGGTCGAGCGCAATTCCGCGGAAACGTCCGGAGGCCCGCTGCGCTGGCTCATTTGTGAAGTTTGTTGCCCGCCATCGCGGAGGAAAGTAACGAACAGATGGGGCGTGAATACATAAGATGATAGCAGCGATACGGTGTTGGCGTCTGATTGCAAATCGCCCTCAGCGATCGCCAGCATTCTGGCGAACCGTTGATCCGCCGCGGCAGGATTTTTGTCGCGTAGAAAGGAAAGAAAGTTGAGACCTTCCATCGTCACCGTTACCAGCGCCGGATCGGCGAATTGCATAGCCCTCTCCACGTCGGTCTCCAGCAGTTGATTCGCCAGTCGCAGTCTTTGCCTGAGTGACGCCGGTGTGTCGAACGGATCTGTTCGCACCGGAGTAGCAACATCTGTAGCCTCCAGCTTTCGCGCTTCCTTCAGTTTGTCCAGAAGTTCTTCGCCCAGCGCGCGGTCTCGTTTGGCCGCAAGGCGTAAAACCTCGGATCGCAGGTCCGGCGGCGCAACTAAAGCGACAGAGCCATTGGCTGCCTGCTGGCGCTGGCGATCCTCTTCCAGGCGGCGCGCGGATTCCTGGTCGGCAAGTTCTGCCGCGTCCCATGCCCTGCGAAAGAGGGTACGTCCCTGATCGGGATCGGCATCCCACATTGCGTCGGCGATTCGAGCCTGCGTGCGGGCGCGCAGTCGCTGGTCGCTAAAAGTGCGCACGTCATCGGCCAGCGTCACGAGCAAAGACAATGCGGTCGCGCGACGCTCGCGCGCGGCACGCTCGGCGGCGGCGTTATTGACTGGCTTGCTACCGGCAGCGATCTTCTTACCCGCCGTTTCAGTCGCGGACTTACTGGATTGAGCGATCGACGGTGCGGCAAAACAACAGAAGCAGAGTGAAACCAGGAAACCACGAGCAAGGTGGGTCATGGGAAAGTCTCCGGAGCTCAGGCGACGGACGTTTGTGATAAAGCTTGTAGCTAGAACGCGACGAAACCGTCGTCGTTCCAAAAGTTTCGCAGATTGGTGTTATGTGGAACGGCTTTGCCCAAAGACTCTTATTTCGTGTTCCTTCGTGTAGCTTAGTGTGATTTCGTAGATCGTATGGCCGAATCCTAAGCACACGATCCACGAAATTACGCGAAATCTCACGAAGCAACACGAACCAATGCTGATCTTGGACGTTCCCGAGCGGTCCTGCTTCGAACCAATCGGTACTTTTTCTGCAAAGCCTGGTTGGAATGCCCGTGACGAAGGTTGGCAAACCAGCAGCCTTGGAGGTGATTTAGGCGATGAGCTGTTGGGCCGAAGGTTACACGGCCACTACCTCAAGCTCCGGATCGACTTCCTGCTTGAGCATTCCTTCAATGGCCATTAAGGTGCCGGTTAACGAGCTGGGGCAACTGCCGCAGGCACCCTGGTAGCGAATGCTGAGGGTATGATCGTGCAGACCGAGAATTTCTAAATAACCGCCATCGCCGGCCAGTGCGGGCCGCACTTTTTCGTCTAGTATCTCGTTAATTCGAAGCAGCCGCGGATCGCTGCTCACGACCGCCGCTATTGCGCCACCGACCGCTTCGGCTCCGGAAGCGCCGTTCGAGGCGACGGATTCCGCAGCGCGAATCGGCACCGCCAGGGTGGGCAGAAGCTCGTCCCAATCTGCCGTGTCTTCTTTCTCCACGGTGACCATGCTGTCCATGTAAAAGACAGAAACTATATTGCCGACTTCGAACAAAGCCTTTGCCAGCGGATCGGCCTGCGCTTTCTCCGCGGAATCGAATTGGCGCGCGACACCGTTCGTCACCGGCTCTCTCAGGATAAACTTTACTGCATTGGGATTTGGGGTCTCTTCAATATCGCTAATCTTAGGCATTGTTACCGCTCCCTATCTTTATCACGCTAAATGAATACTTAACAGCTGTGTTGTTTCATCTCATTATAGCGCGCTGGAGAACAATAGCCGAGCCGCGGCATAGCCGGTTGCTGAATCAGCTTGCCCGGCTGAATTGCGCTTGGTTCGGGCCCGATGAGGTCAGTACCACCATGCGGTAGCAGGTGGGTCTGACTCGGGGCCACTCATGCCACGACCTACCATCTATCTCATGGGACCACAGCATGAGTATCTCCTATGCGGACCCACCTGCTACCGCATGGTGGTACTGACCTCATCGGTCCGCCGCATGAGTGTGTGCTAAGCGGACCCGCCAGCTACCGCGTGGCTGACCTTATTGGACCGCCGGTTGTAACATGCGGCTTGGTAATGGTGTAATTTTGTGGTGCTGGTTAAATCCGATCTAAACCCTTGACCACCAGGGCGGCCAAACGCTTGCTGAGGATAATAAGGAACAGGCCCAAGGCAATGTACACCAAAGAGTAGAGAGTTGGGGCTATGACAGCACTAGATGAAGTGGTGGCGTAACACATGAGCAAGTTGTAGGGCCAATACAAGACCGCAAACACAATGTAGGCTACGCTAAGACGCGGAAGAGGATTGTAGCTACTGTCTTATGATCGCTCATGGGCAGGCTTATACCACTTATCGAACGGCAGGCAAAAGAAAAGGGCCGACTCGTTTTGCAAGCAACCCTATCCCACTACCGGCACTTGAAGTATTGCCAAAAACCAGACAGGGGAATATACTCCGACGCCTCACTTGACCCCCTTTCCAAAAGGTGAGACAAGTTGAGAAAAGAGGCAGGCGATTGCGAGGGTCGTCCTGCCTCTGCTCTTTTCGGAAAGTAAGCAGTAAGCGGTGAGCAGTAAGCAGTCACCACGCACCACTCGCAACCAACCCCCCACTGCCTACTGCTTACTGCTCACTGCTCACTGATTATGAACATCGGGATCACAGTTTATCCAACCTACGGCGGCAGCGGCATCGTCGGTTCTGAGCTGGGAAAGGAACTGGCCGCGCGCGGGCACACCGTGCACTTCATTGCCTCAGCCTTGCCGACTCGTCTCACCGAGTTGAACGAGCGCGTGCGCTTTCATGAGGTCGAGATGATGTCGTACCCGCTCTTCGAGCATCAGCCCTACACGCTGGCGCTGGCGACAAAAATGGCAACTGTGGCGCAAACGGAAAATCTCGATCTGCTGCACGTGCACTACGCCATCCCGCATTCGATTAGCGGCATCCTGGCGCGCGAATCGCTGAAGCCGCAGCGCCGCCTGCCCGTAATCACGACTTTACATGGAACCGACATCACACTGGTGGGAGCCGATCGATCCTACCTGCCCATAACTCGCTACGGCATCGTCCAATCCGACGGCGTCACGGCAATATCCCATTACTTAAAACAAGCTACGATTGAAACTTTTCAATTCGACGAGATCACGGTCATTCCAAACTTCATCTGCGCTTCCGATTATCAGCGGCATGCGGTGGCGGAGTTGCGCGCGCAACTGTCACCGGATGGCGTGCCACTCCTGGTCCATGTTTCCAATTTTCGTCCGGTGAAGCGTCCGGTTGATTGCGTGGAAATCCTGGCGCGCGTTTTGCAGCAGACGGAAGCACGGCTGGTAATGGTAGGCGATGGCAGCGAGCGCCAGAATGTGGAACATCGAGCGAGCTGCCTGGGCATTTCTGATCACTGCGTCTTTGTGGGCAAGCAGCCCAATATTGTGGATTACCTCTCGGCGGCCGACGTGCTGCTGCTGCCTTCTGAACAGGAATCGTTTGGCCTGTCAGCGTTGGAAGCTATGGCATGTGAAGTTCCGGTGGTAGCTTCACGCGTCGGTGGCTTGCCTGAAGTAGTTGATGACGGCGAGACCGGGTTCCTCAGCCCCGTTGGCGACATCGAAAAGATGGCCGCCGACGCGGTAAGTCTCTTAAAGAACGAGACGGCGCGCCACGCTATGGGCCGGCGAGCGCGCGAGTCAGCCATTTCGCGTTACAGCACCGACCTTGTCATCCCGCAATACATCGAATTCTACGAACGTGTGCTGGCATCGTAGTTCCGCGCTCACCCTTGGAACGGACCTATCGCAATTCAGCTGGCCAAACTTCATCACTATCCACGCTCACCATTTTTTTGCTTCCCGGCTGATTTCATACTAATCTGTCTACACCGACAACCGTAGCACGCTAACCAAAATCAGCTGGGAGCTTTTGCGATGAAATACAGATTCCCACTTGTCTTTGTTCTCGTTCCCCAGTTGGCAATGACTTCCCTGGCGCAACAACCGGCGCAACCGGCGCCGCCGGCCACACCACCCTCCACGGGCCAACAGCAGACGGCGACAAAATCGCAGCAGCAGGAAGAAGAGGTCGTACGCATCACGACTAATCTGGTGCAGGTTGACGCCGTGGTTACCGACAGGAGCGGCAAGCCGGTGACGGATCTGAAACCGGAAGAGCTACAAATTCTCGAAGACGGAAAACCGCAAAAGATTACGAACTTTTCCTTCGTCACCGCAGAGTCCAGAACGACCGCCGGGCCAGTTGGCAAGCCGGCTCCTGCGGACAAGAACGCGGCGCCTGCTCCTCCTGTGCTCCTGCGTCCTGAACAGGTTCGCCGCACGATTGCGGTAGTCATAGACGATCTGGGCCTATCGTTCGAGAGCGCTTACTACGTGCGACGGGCGTTGAAAAAATTCGTGGATGAACAAATTCAAACTGGTGATCTGGTGGCAATCATTCGCACTGGAGCCGGCATGGGCGCCTTGCAGCAATTTACGTCTGACAAGCGCATGCTCTATGCCGCTGTTGAACGGATCAGGTGGAATCCTTTGGGCCGTGGTGGCATCGGAGCTTTTGCGCCGATTTCCAGCGACCAAAGCGCCTCGTCAAGAAATGCTGATGGCGATTTGGCGTCCAGGCCTCAGGCCGGTGAAGACGTGGATCAATTTCGGGAAGAAACCTTTACGGTAGGCACATTAGGTGCTGTCAATTACGTTGTGAAGGGGTTGCGTGAGCTGCCGGGACGAAAGTCAGTACTGCTGGTTTCCGACGGCATCAAGATGTCCGATCCGGGCAATCCGTTGAACAACATTCGCACGCAGGCGGCACTTAGCAGTCTGATCGATCTCGCCAATCGCGCGTCGGTGGTTATCTACACGCTGGATGCACGCGGTCTGCAAACACTTGGTTTGACAGCGGCTGACAATGTTTCCGGCATGTCGCAGGACGAAATCCAACAAAGTATTTCAACCCGCAGCCGTGATTTATGGGAATCGCAGAGTGGCCTCGGCTACCTGGCGCAGCAGACCGGAGGCATCGCCATTAAGAACTCAAATGATCTCAGTGGCGGCATTCGGCGCGTGATGGAAGATCAGAAGAGCTATTACCTGATTGGCTATCGGCCTGACGAGTCTACCTTCGATCAGAAAACAGGCCGGCGCAAGTTTCATAAGCTCGACCTTAAAGTGACGCGGCCCGGCAAATTCATTATACGGATGCGCAAAGGCTTTTATGGCATCACCGATGAAGAGGCCAGGCCCCAGGTAGCTACCACGCCGCAGCAGCAAATCATTCGCGCCTTGATCTCGCCGTTTGGATCGGCGGGTGTGCACGTTCGTCTCACTTCATTGTTCGGCAACGATGCCCGGTTAGGTTCCTACATGCGTTCGTTACTTCACGTCGATGCCGGCGATCTCACGTTCACGGCTCAGCCTGACGGCTTTCATAAGGCCGAATTTGACGTGCTGGCCGTCACTTTTGGCGATAACGGCACGGTCATTGATCAGGTCAGCAAGACGTACGCGCTGCGGGTGCCGGAGAAAACCTACCAACGCGTGCTGAAAGAGGGCTTTGTTTACTTCGTCACAGTTCCGGTGAAGAAACCCGGCGCGTATCAGCTTCGTGCTGCACTCCGCGATCACGGATCCGAGCGCGTCGGTTCAGCCAGCCAATTTGTCGAGGTGCCGGACATCAAGAAGAAAAGGTTGACTGTTTCGGGCGTCGTTGCAAACGGCATCGAACCCGCGCTGAAGAAACCGGTGAACAGTGGTGGCGCTCAAGCCAGTAGCAGTGGTGCTCCCGTTCAGCCCGCAACCAAAGAGCAGGAAGAAATAAGTGATCCTGACAACAGCGCCGCGGTCAGAAGGTTTCATCGCGGCGGGATAATGCGATACGCTTTTGTGATTTACAACGCGCAACTGGATAAAGCCACGAATCGTCCGCAACTCACCACCCAGGTACGCTTGTTCCGCGAGGGCCAACCGATCTTTGTAGGCAAAGAAATTCCCTTCTCTGCTGAAAACCAAACGGATCTTCAGCGACTGAACAACGGTGGTGCGATACAACTCGGCACGGGCATGGAGCCGGGCGAGTATGTGCTGCAAGTAGTTGTCATTGACGCTCTGGCAAAAGAGAAGTACCGCACGGCGACGCGGTGGATTGATTTTGAAATTGTTAAGTAGCACGGACTTTAGTCTGTGATTATTTTTGCCCTCCCGATCTGATTCCACAGACTGAAGTCTGTGCCACCTGCCCGAATGCATTCAATCATCATCGGCACGGCCGGCCACATCGATCACGGGAAAACCGCCCTGGTGCGCGCGCTGACCGGCGTGGACGCCGACCGCCTGCCGGAAGAGAAGCGCCGCGGCATCACCATCGATCTTGGCTTTGCGGATCTCGATCTTGGCGACGTGCGGATCGGTTTTGTCGATGTGCCTGGTCATGAGCGCTTCGTGAAAAATATGCTGGCCGGCGCGCACGGAATCGATGTGGTGGCCCTGATCATTGCCGCTGACGAAGGCGTCATGCCGCAAACACGCGAGCACTTTGATATCTGCCGTCTGCTGGGCGTGGGCAAGGGTCTGGTGATAATCACCAAAAAAGACCTGGTTGACGACGATCTCCTTGCTCTGGTGCGGACCGAAGCCGAGGAGTTGGTGGCGGAATCGTTTTTGGCAGACGCGCCGATCGTTTTCGTGAGCGCGCGCACGGGCGAGGGGATTGCAGAGCTGACCCGAACCCTGCATGACGTGGGGCTAACCGTGCCGCCGCACTCCGCAGACTTTATCGCCAGGCTGCCCATCGATCGCGCATTCATCATGAAGGGCTTTGGCAGGGTAGTGACGGGCACGCTGGTGGCCGGCGAGATTCTGGAAGGGAGCGAGCTTGAGCTATTGCCTGGTGGCACGCGCTTACGCGTACGCGGCGTGCAGGTTCATGGAAACGCCGTCGGACGCGCAACGGCGGGGCAGCGCACCGCGGTGAATCTCGGCGGTGTTGATAATTCGGCAATTGAGCGGGGCATGGTGCTGGCTCCGGTTGCCCGCATGCAGCCCACACAGATCGTCGATGCCCAAATTGAAGTTTTGCAGAATGCCCCGCGCCCGTTGCGTTCACGGGCGCGTGTGCGCGTGCATGCGGGCGCCGCGGAAGTGCTTGCCCGCGTGCGCGTCCTGGAACCCGGAGGCGAGATTGCCCCCGGACAAAGCGGATTTGCCCAGTTGCGTTTTGAGTCGCCCATGATCTCGGTGCTGGGCGATCGGTTCGTCATCCGTTCCTACTCGCCTTCCCGAACGATTGCCGGAGGAATTGTGCTCAATCCCTCAGCCGCGAAGCATCGCGGCCGGGATGCGGCTGACTCACGCGCCCGGCTGGAAGCTTTAATGAAGGCAGGCCGCGCAGCCCAGGTTGCTATCTTTGCGGAACTGGCAGGACTCAATGGCTTGCGGCGCGCGGACCTGGCCGCACGAACCGGCTGGCGTGACGATGTAATCGACGCGGTTTTGACCGAAGCGAAACAGGCCGGCTCGATCGTCGATGCAGAGGGAATACTCGTTACCCATGCCAGCTTCGACCAACTCAAGGATCTGGTGACAGCGGAAGTAAATGAGCATCACCGGCGCGAGCCTTTGTCGCGCGGGCTTTCGCGCGAGACTTTGCGCGAACGCCATTTCGCGCATGCGGCGCCCGAGCTGTTTCGCTTCGTGATCGCGTACCTGGAAAAGGAGGGGGCGCTGATCTCGGAGAGGGATACGATTCGCGCGCGCACGCACAGCCGGGAGCTTTCGGCAGCCGACGCGCAACTTCGCGGGGAGCTCGATCAGCTTTATGAAAAAGCGGGACTGGAAGCGCCTTCTCTTGATGAGGCAATGGCAGCGGTGGGAAAAAACGTGGCGGAGCGGACGCACGCCAGAAAGATTCTCCAATTACTGATCGATGCCGGAGTGCTGGTGCAGGTACAGCCTCAGCTCTTCTTTCATCGCAAAGCGCTGGACGAATTGACGGCGAAGGTTCACGCCTACGCTGCCAGGCATGAACCCGAACGCTCGATTGACGTGGCCTCTTTCAAGGAACTGGCGGGAGTTTCCCGCAAATACGCGATCCCGCTGCTCGAGTTTCTGGATCGCCAGCGCTTGACTCGCAGGGCCGGCGATCGGCGGCTGATCCTTTAAGGCAAAAGGAAGTAGTGCAAGGCAAAAGGAAAAAGGTAAAAGGCAAAAGGCAGGAGCCAGACCGGGAGAGCCTTTTTGCCTTTTACCTTTTTACTTTTGCCTTGCCTTATTCCCTGCGCTGGCGTTAACATGCAGCCCAATTGATTCGCCGGCTTTTTCCGTAAACCTTCATAAAAACTCCTGGGTTGGAGGTTCAAAATGAAAGATGTGCTGGCCATAGTCGTAGGTTTGGGCGCGTTGGGGTATGGAGTCTACCGATTCTACCTATTCGTGAGTGACCCAAAGGGCGCCTCGGTGGGAACGCATAACATGTGGTGGGCGATTGGTTGTGGCGTGGTGTTCTTCATCTGCGCCCTGATCTATTTTCTGGGCCACGTGAACAAGGAAGAGGAAATCCACATCACGCAGTAGCGAGGGTTTCCCTTGTCGCTCGATAGTGCGAGAGCCTGTTGATCCCTGACGGCAGCGCGCGCTCCGGCGCTGCGAGGGTGCCGTCGTAACTAATCGAATTGTTGGATTGACGCCGTTTGCGCTTTAGCTGTAGTAGCCATGGGCGCAAACGGCGGTTTAGTGCTTGGTTAACAAAATAGGAAAGAGGGCCTAAATGTTTCTAACTTCGCTTTTATTCCTGGCACAACGCGAAACGCAGTATCAGCAACCCGCATACTTTATCCCGGTTGCGCTCGCGATGCTGGTAGGTGGCACAATAGGTTGGCTGGTTGCCACCGTGCTTGGCTTTGCCCGCGCGCGTGCTTTTGGCCCTTCGGCACGCTGGTTTGCCTTCGCCTCATTGTTTATGATTCTTTATCACCTTCAGTTCGTATTACTGGCTCTGGGCTTGATAATGGATAATCCAAATCTAACCTTGGCTATAGGTGCTTTCTTTAATTTTTTTGCGCTGGTGGCAGCTTTCTGCGCCATCATGGGATTCGTTCGCCTGACCAGCCCACGCTAATGTCCGCCAACTATATGCTGGGTTTAGAAGCGGGCTACCGCCCGCTCGTCGGGCATTAGCCCGACTCTAAACATGTCCGGGCTACCAATGGAAGTTTCTCGGACAGTCTCATAATCCGCTTGATGGGAAAGAGAATTTTAGTTGTTGCCGCGCTCGCTGCTATTTTGAGCGCGGCAATTGTTTTTTTGGCGCGCGATCTTCGCGAGAAGGATTCCGCGCGGGCGCCGGCGGGATTTGTGCGAGCGCGGGGCGCAAACCTGGTGCTGGACGGTAAAGTTTTTCGTTTCGTGGGGGCCAACGTGGCGGTGATATACCGCGATGATGATCGCGCGCGAATGCCGGAGACGATGCGAATTGCCGCGCAGAATGGAATCCGGGTCGTGCGTGTCTGGGCTTTCGGGGAGGGCGGGCCCGGTGATGTAAAGCCCATAGCCGACCAGGCTGACTGGCCGCGCACCCATTCGTTCCGGCGGGCGCCGGGGCAATGGAACGAAGATGAATTTGTCTTTCTCGATCGTGTGATAGCCGAAGCGGCGCACAATGGTTTGAAGGTGCAGCTCTGCCTGGCGAATTGGTGGCGCGACACTGGTGGCGTCACCCAGTATCTGCGCTGGGCCGGCGTTAACGGCGCTGACGACGATCACAAACCTTTCGGCATTGATACTGAGCGGGCAATGCTCTTCTACACCAATGCCGATGCACGCCGTTTTTATCGCGAGCATATTGAGAAGATTGCTACGCGGCGCAACACGGTCACCGGACTTCTCTACCGCGACGATCCGGCAATCTTCGGTTATGAGCTCATGAATGAAGCGCAGGCTGTCACTGGCCGCTGGTCTGAACGTCGCGCCTGGATTGCCGAAATGAGCGGTTACTTGAAGTCTCTTGATGCGAACCACCTCGTCGCGCCGGGCGACTGGGGCTATCGCTCGGCCGCCGAACGCCGCGAGTGGATCCTCGACCATCAGCTCTCCACCATCGATTATTGCGACGTGCACAATTACCCGCGCGACGACCTGGATCTGGTCGTGGATTCGCCGGACGCCCTGCGTCAATTCATGGAGAACAGTGCTGCCGCCGCTTTCTCGCTCAAGAAGCCGCTGGTTTTTGGTGAGTTCGGCATGGCGCGGGAAGGGTATAAAGGGTTCTCGCAAAGCGCGTGGTTTCGCTCTTATTTTGAAAGCGCGGCGCAGAATGGAATCGCCGGCGCAATATTCTGGATACTGACGCCCGATCCACAGCGCGGCTACGGCGTGACATATTCAAATTGGCGAGACACCGCCGTGTTCGCCGAGATCAATAGGGCCGCGCAATTATTTGCTTCGCTCGAGAACGCAAAGCCGCCGGCTCGCTTGCTAGATTCAGGCCAGCATCTGGTGCCGCGGCAATTCGCTTTCACGCGGGCGGCGGATGATCCGGCACTGAGACCGGAGCTAATCACTCGCGAAGATCGCACGCTTCTTTATCGCTTCAAACCGGAGATGGTGGTAAGCGGCCGCTTCGAGAAACTGGGAAATGGTCCCGGCTTTGTGTGGGGTTCAGGGGTAGGCTTCTTTGAGTATGTCGTGCCGGGGCGCGCGGATCGCCGCCGCGTCGGCCATCTGGTAGTGCGCGCGCACATTCAACCCGTGTTGCCGGTTGACGCCAGTCCGGCCTGGATTCGCACGCGCGTCACTTTGTTTGTAAACGGAACTGATTGCGGTTCGCGGCTGATTCCAGTAGAGGATCCGAAGCAGCCCCTGATTCAGGAATGGATGATCGATGAATTCTCAATCCGACTGCGCGCGGCGCGAGGGCTGCCGTTAACGATCCGCTTTGCGGTGAAGGTTGATTCGGATTGGCTTTATGGCGTTAACATTTCCAACTGGCCTGAAGGCTATCCGGTGGAAGTTGAAGTTAGATAATAGACCGTGCGTCCTCGTCACCTTCATCTTCAACGGAAGCTTCTGGGCGTTTGTTTAGAGTCGGGCTAATGCCCGACGGAGCGGGCGGTAGCCCGCTCCTAAACGGAAGACTGGCTCAACGGAAGCCGCGGGGCCTAACGACTCGATGCTAGTTTTGCGGCTTCTCGCGCGTAATAAGTAAGAATGATGTCGGCGCCGGCGCGCTTGATACTGGTGAGCGTTTCCATCATCACGCGCTGCTCATCAATCCAACCATTTTGCGCGGCGGCTTTGATCATCGCGTACTCCCCGGAAACGTGATACGCGGCCAGCGGCAGATCGAAGCGATCGCGCAGCGCCTTCAAAATATCCAGATAACACGTCGCCGGTTTGACCATTAGAAAGTCGGCCCCTTCCGAATAATCCAGCTCAGCTTCGCGCAGGGCTTCGCGCGCGTTGGCTGCATCCATCTGATAGGCGCGGCGGTCGCCGAACGCAGGCGCACTATCAGCCGCCTCGCGGAACGGACCATAGAATGCCGAAGCGTACTTCACGGCGTAGGCCATGATGGCCACCTGCTCGAGGCCGGCGTCGTCCAGCGCTTCGCGAATTGCGCCGACCTGACCATCCATCATTGCTGACGGAGCCACTATGTCGGCGCCGGCTTCAGCCTGGCTAACAGCAGTGCGGGCCAACAACTCGAGCGATTCATCGTTCAAGACTTCATCATCGCGCACCACGCCACAGTGGCCATGAGAAGTGTATTCGCAGAGGCAGGTATCGGTGATGACGACCATGTCCGGGACGGCAGTGCGAATGGCGCGCACGGCCTGTTGCACAATTCCGTCTTCAGCATAAGCTCCGGTAGCAGTTTCGTCCTTCGCTTCCGGCAGACCAAAAAGGATCACGCCGCGTACACCAATCTGGTAAGCGCCTTCGGCCTCGCGCGCGATTTCATCGACGGAAAGATTATGCACCCCGGGCATCGAAGAGATTTCGCGGCGAATATTTTGGCCGGGACAGGCAAAGAGCGGCAGGATGAAATCTTCCGGCGCGAGGCGCGCTTCACGCACCAGCGCGCGCAGGTTTTCAGTTCTTCTTGAGCGCCGGGGACGATGAAGGAGATGTGGCATGAACGTCCTTTAGAAAACTTGTATTTAGAGCTTCGAAGGACGGGATGATACCTGCCAAAGAATTAAGGGGCAAATTGGTTGATGGAATACCGGCGGTCAGGAAGCCATAAGTTCTGAGAATGAAGAGCTCGATGGAATGGCCGCAGTCAGGAAGGGGGCATGCCCCCGCCCAGGGTGAGCGCCATTCACACCAACGGGGGCAGGCCCCTTCCTGACTGCAACTATTCAGAGTTAGCAGTTAGATTCATGAAGACTTCCTCAAGCGTGGCTCGTTGGGGCGAGAGCTCCATTACCCGAATACCATGTTCTACCAACATAGCGTTGACATCCGGGATCGATTCGCACGGCATCTTGATGTAAAGCGATTGCGAACCATTCCGGGTCACTGAAAGCAGCGGATCGCGGGAAAGCAATTGGTAGGCTTCCTCAAGCGGATCGACAGTAATTTTCACCGACTGTTCCTTGGCGATAAGGCTTCCAATCGCGCCCTGATAAAGCAGGCAGCCGCCGTCAATAATCGCGACAACGTCACAAATGCGCTCCACCTCAGAAAGAAGATGGCTGGAAAGCAGGATTGTCAGGCGGCGTTCATCTCGCAGACGGGATAATAGCAGACGAACTTCGCGGATACCCTGCGGGTCGAGACCATCCGTGGGCTCGTCGAGAATTATGAATTCGGGACCAGGCAGTAATGCCTGCGCTATGCCGAGCCGCTGTCGCATTCCGTGCGAGTAGGTGCGGACCGGATCACGCGCGCGATCCATCAAATCAACCAGGGCCAGCGCCTCCTCGATCCGTTTTCGACTTGCGCCTCCGGACATGGCGGCCAGAATGCGAAGGTTGTCCCAGCCGGAAAAGTTTTCATAGAAGGCGGGCGATTCCACCAACGCGCCCACCCGCCCCAGCGCTTTCAACGGCTGCTGAAGCATGTCGTGTCCGAATAGCCTGACACGACCGCGCGTTGGCCGGACTAGACCGAGGGCCATGCGGATCACGGTAGATTTTCCGGCCCCATTCTGACCTAAGAAGCCGAAGATCTCGCCTCGCGCAACCGTCAGCGAAAGGCTGTCGACCACCAAACGGCGGCCGTACGTTTTTGTCAGCCGGTCGGCTTGTAGAACTAATTCGCTCATCAGGTGTAATGCAAGCTATTAACTTTGAATAGTCGCAGTCGGGAAGGGGGCATGCCCCCGCCCAAATCTGAGCGCCATTCAATCAGCGGGGGTAAACCGCCCTTCCCGACTGCGACTATTCCATCGAGCATCTTTTTGTCGGAAGGTGTTAGTTAGTCCAGCGTGTCCCCGCAAACGCGGCACTACCAATCACAAAACAATTTCAACCAGCAGGGGCCAGTGATCCATTCGCTCAATGGCCGTGCCGCGCAGCACTTCCGCACGGCGCAATGTCACATTCTCCGCCGGACCAAAAACATAATCAATCCGCCGGTCGTTGATTGAAGTCTCTCCCGCATCGCGTCCCAGATCCCGAAAATACTTCAGCAGATACGCGTACGATTCGCTGTCGTGCTTCGCTTCATCAGTGAAAAGATTTGTCTTGTTCCTGATGCTGACCTCAAAATTGAAATCACCGGCGATAAAGGAGATTTCGTCTTTAGGACGACCGCGAGCCCAATCAACCACGTCGGCAGCAAATGTACGGCGCCGCGAGGCGCTGAAGGCATCTGCATGCGAGCTGATCAGAACAATCTCGGGCAGGTCCTTGTTCGGATGAAAGGTGGCTGCGGCCGCAAACCTTTCGCCAGCGACGACGTCGTCGAAGTGCGCGCTGCGATCTTTGACAAGCACTGCTGCCACACGGTCGGCACTCCCGAAACTGGATACCGATCCGCGATAGCGATTCTTCAAGTGTCTCAGCAGCAGTTTCAATTGATCTTCGCCGGTCAACTCCTGCAATGCGACGGCGTCAGGATCGTTACTCAGTATTATCTCGGCCACCGCCGGCAGGTCGTCTGATCGTGCTCGCGTGTCGGACTCAAGGTCGCCATACCCTATGTTCCAGGTCATCAGCTTCAGGTGAGGACCCTCCTGGCTGGGCGCGCCCAGAAGCGAACGCTGCCGCGATGGCCCCAGAAGGAATGCGCCAGCGAGCATGAGCACGAACCCGGCGCCGAGCAGTAACTTAAACAGCATTTCAGTGGTTCGGTAAATTTCAGTTCTTGTAAACTGTTAGTTGGCGCGTTAGCTCGTAATATCCCTGCGCTCAAAAATCACGACAGCCAGCAGCAGCAAGCCAAAAATGTAGGCCCCGCAGGTGGTGGCGTAGTGATAGAAGCTGGGCCAGGGAATTTCCGGTTTCAAAACGTCGCGCCAGAAGTCAATATCGGTGGTGAAAAAGAACGGCCTTAGAGTTACGAAGAATTCGATGCGACCGACAATGTAAAGCATAAGGTAGATTGCCAGGGTAGATGCCACCGCCGTCACCGGATTCTCGAATATGACTGAAAGTAGAGTGGCAAGCGCCGCGACAACCAGCAGGGCCCAGGTACCGGAAAAGCTGGCGAAGAAAAAACGCCACAGCGCGTCGTCGCGAAGAATTCTGCCCGGCTCGTCAACCAGATTCAGGGCGCCCGGATACAATTGCAAATCGCCCCAACCGACAAACAGAAGTCCTACCAACAGATTGAGCGAAATAAAGAAAGCCATCAGCAGATAAGTGTGAATCGCTACTACCACAAACTTTGAGAGCACCAGCGACACGCGCGATATCGGACGAACACAGATCATTCTCAGCGTGCCCGCTCGCCGCTCGCCTGCAATCTGCCCTCCCGCCGTCATGGCCACGAAGATGGGGATTAAGAGGCTGAAGGCAAAGACCAGGGAATAAAGTGTGAAGGTTAGCCCGTTAAAGTAGCTCTTCGATTCGTAGGTGTATTTGAATTGCTCGGCTGCCAGGCCACTGGTTTTTCGCTGGGCATATGAATAGAACCCCCAGAGCATCAGCAGGACGAATCCAAACAAAGCGGCAAAGGACAGGTAGAAGCTTCGGGAGCGGAACAGCTTGAAAAGTTCGAGCCTTAATAGGGTAATCATTTTCAGAAACGGGGTTGCGCCGCTGGATTCATTTCCAGGTAAGTATAATTCCCGGGCGAAGTAATTTCACGCGAGCAAGCCACAGGAGAGGTCTGTGGGTTTCACGGTAGGACAGACATTCCTGTCTGTCTTTCCTGGTTTATACGCGTGGGGCTAACAGGAGAAAACAAGAGACAGGCAGGAATGCCTGTCCTACTACCATCGGTGATAGGCGGGGTGGCCCGGTTTGACCGCCACGAACGTGCCGCGACAGGTGGCGCAAACCTTATCGTGGGCGATTAGCTCGCCTTCGACGATGGCGCGATCTTCCTTAGCCTCGACCACGCGGGCGACCAGACGCACTGGTCGATCGGTCGGCGTCGGACGCACCAGCTTAATGGCGTAGTCAGCGGTAACGGTGCAGGGTGGGTGATCAGCTCCGGCGAGTCTCATGAGTTTATAAGCAGCGGTCCAGTTGCAATGGCAGTCGAGCAAGGTGCCGATAATGCCGCCACTCAGCATACCCGGAAATGCTTCCTGATAAGCCTGCGGCTGAAACTCGGCCACGACTTCGTCGCCCTGGGGAAAGCTGCGAATGTGCAGACCCTGTTCGTTTGCCGGGCCACAGCCGAAGCATTTGAGGTTCGGCGCGTAGGTTTCCTGGATACTTTTTTCAGTCATCAATTATTTCCAAATAGGATGCAACAGCGCTCGGCGAAACAGAACATTCCACCCCGGAACAGCCGAAGAAACATTTCACCTGGGAATAGCCGCAGTCAGGAAGGGGGCATGCCCCCGCTTCTGTTTGCACGTTCCACAGGCTGCCGCAACCGCTCCCGCAACTTGAATCTTTGAATCTTTCCTGTCGCAGTATAAGGGAGTTCGGAAACGAAGATGTACCGCCGTGGCCGTTTGAAGCGAGGCAAGTGTTCACGCGCCAGAGCTCGCAATGCTTCTTCCAATCTCGCGTCGTCCAAATCCAACTCCCGCTGCACCACGAAAGCGCAAGCACATGGCAATCCGTCCTCGCTAAAATCTTCTACCACCGCAGCCCGCATGACATCTTCGTTTCGCAATAGCACCCCTTCGACTTCCACCGGGGAAACCCATTGACCACTGGACTTGAAGCAGTCATCAGACCGGCCCATGTGATAGTGGTAGGCGTCCGAGTCACGACGGTACAAGTCTCCAGTGTGCACCCAGCCGTCAACAAAAGTTGCCGCAGTGGTGTCGGGGCTTTGCCAGTAGCCCATTGCGGCACTGGCGCCTTTCACCCAGAGGTTGCCTTCCGCATCGGCGGGCGTTGGGTCGCCGTTCTGATCCAGCAACCGCGCTTCGTATCCCGGCAAAACTTTTCCGCTGCTGCCATAACGCACAGCGCCTTCTGTGTTCGAGATGAACATATGCAGCATCTCGGTCGAACCAATGCCGTCGAGAACCGGCACGTCAAAGGTCCGTTCCCAGTCCTCTCCTATCTTTGCCGGGAGCGCTTCACCGGCCGAGATGCACAGGCGCAGACTGGAACAATCCAGCGCTCGCACCCGCTGATGATGATCGAGCAGCATGTTGTAGATCACCGGCACGCCAAAGAAGATGGTCGGCTGGTACGCATCGAAGACTTGGCTGATGACTTCCGGGGTGGGCTTTTCGCGACACAGAATCGAGGTCACGCCGTTGAGTAGGGGAAACGAGAAACTATTTCCCAGTCCATAAGCAAACGGCAGACGGGAGGATGAGAACAGCCGATCGCCCAGTGTCAGCTTAAGGACTTCGCGACAAAAAGTTTCATTGGTGTAGAAGATGTCCGACTGGCGATGTACCGCGCCTTTCGGTTCGCCGGTGCTGCCGGAAGTGTAGAGAATAAACGCCGGCGCATTTTCTTTCGTGTCGTCGAAGAATGCCGGAGCCTGTCGCCGCCCTGTGGTGCCCATGAGCTCGCGAAATGAGTGAACTCTGATTCTGTCGCTTGCCGAGTCTTCGCTGTGCTTCCTTTGTGCACTCTGGGACTTAGTGGTGAATTCTTTTTCTTCGCCCCGGGAAATAGCAACAACGTGCTTGAGATAAGGCAGGGCTTCGTCAGCGTCCTGCAGCAGCGAATCCCACAACTCTGACTCGACGATAATTAAGGATGCGCCGCAGTCGTTCAGTATCACTCGCTGCTCATCCAGCCGCAGTCCCATGTTCACCGGAACCGCAATCGCTCCAATGGAAATGACGCCCAGGAATGTCGCGATAAATTCCGGCGAATCATTCAGCAAGATGCCGACGCGCTCGCCGGCGGTAACCTTCAGCGCGGACAACAACCCGGTGACACGCAGAGTTTCGTCCCGCAGCTCAGCATAAGAAATCTCCCGCGCTTCGTACAGCAAGGCTGTTTGCGCCGTCGCTCGGTCACTAAAGATTGCATGAAAGAGATTCATTCCTGTTAGGCCGGCCGTTTAGGCTGCCACGGTTGTTGCGGACACAAACTAGTAACCAGGGCGTTTCGGATTATAATGTCTATGCTGTTTGTTGTAACCCAAACGGTTAGGTTGCGGTTTCATATTCTTACGGTGGAGCCGCCTGGTGCACGGAAGATCTCTGCCACTTCCGTAAGCCGCTTCCACCCGTCGGGGCTACACCTCCTTCGGTCAGTTGGCGCTGGGATCGAGAATGAATGATTGATCAGTTTCAAAAAAGGAGTGAAGCGATGAAGCTCATTAGGTTGTTTTTGAATGCAATCCTGCTCACGGTTTTCTGCCTTCAGGCTGCCAGCGCGCAAGAGATGCAAATGCATCGGCACGACGCTGCGGAAAAACTTGGTCAGGTTAATTTTAACGTCTCCTGCAACGCCGCGGCCCAGAACCAATTCAATCGCGCCACGGCTTTGCTTCACTCCTTCTGGTACGACGAAGCCGAAAAAGCTTTTGCCGCTATTAATAAGGTTGACCCGAAATGCGGCATGGCTTACTGGGGTGTCGCCATGAGTCTTTACCATCCAGTTTGGGCCCCGGCTGGCGCTGGGGAACTCGAGAAAGGCCGGGCTGCTGTTGAAAAGGCAAAGACTGTGGGCGTAAGGACCGATCGAGAAAAGGAATACGTAGCCGCGATAGAAACTTTCTATAAAGAGTCTGACAGAATCGATCATCGCACGCGCGCGCTTGCATACGAGCAAGCTATGGAACAAATCTACCTGCACTATCCGAGGGATCATGAGGCGGCGATCTTTTATGCGCTCGCTTTATTGGGTACCACTACGACCTCCGACAAGACTTACGCAAAACAAAAGCGAGCCGCGGAAATCCTTAACAAGGTTTTGCCTGAGGAACCAAACCACCCTGGTGTGGCGCATTACCTGATTCATAGTTTCGACTATCCACAGCTGGCACGGCTGGCGCTGCCTGCGGCTCGCAGTTATGCAAAGATAGCTCCTTCGTCTCCGCACGCGCTGCACATGCCATCACACATTTTCACGCGGCTCGGTCTGTGGCAGGAGTCAATTCAGTCGAACCTGGCTTCGGCAGCCGCAGCGAAAAAACACGTTGCCATGTCTCATCCCGGGGCTGCTTCCTTTGATCAGCTTCACGCTTTGGACTACCTCGTCTATGCATATCTGCAAGGCGCCGAGGATCAAAAGGCAAAGCAGATACTCGATCAAGTCGCCGCACTCGGCAAAGTTGATGCGTCTGTTTTGGCGGCGTCTTATGCTTTTACCGCGATACCGGCGCGTTATGCAGTGGAAAGACGCCGTTGGTCCGACGCCGCCAAACTGGAGTTGCATCCGGTTGATTTTCCGTGGGAGCAATTCCGTTACAGCGAGGCTTTAATCTATTTCGCGCGAGCTCTCGGCGCCGCACGTAGTGGCGATCCTGCGGCCGCTCGCAGGGATGTGGATAAACTTTCGGCAATTCAGAAAGCTCTGGTCGAATCGAAGCAGGAATACTGGGCCGGCCAGGTAGAGATCCAGCGGCGCTCGGCGGCGGCCTGGCTTGCGCACGCGGAAGGAAACGACACGGAAGCGTTAACTTTAATGCGCTCGGCCGCGGAGTTGGAAGCTTCCACCGAGAAGCATCCGGTAACGCCTGGTCCCATCATCCCCGCGCGTGAGTTGTTGGGAGACCTGCTTCTGGAACTAAAACAGCCGGAGCAGGCGTTGCGCGAGTTTGAAACGTCACTGGGTGATTCACCGAATCGATTCAATGGACTTTATGGCGCCGCGCGCGCCGCGGAACTTTCGGGTAACAAAAAGAAAGCCGGCGATTTTTACGCAAAGATGGTGACGCTAACCTCGCATGCCGACTCCGACAGACCGGAGCTTCAGAAGATAAGAGAATTCGTGGCGCAGAAAATGTCTCGGTAATTGAACGCCAGCGCTTTGTTTACCCGTTCGCTACGCTCCCGGTTTCTTTAACGAGCCTCCTGCCGCCGGGCACTTCAATGCTTACTTCTCATCCAGCTTTCTGCCCGCATTCAGGTTATCGAAATTCAGAATGGCGTTGAAGACCAGGAAGTAACTGCCTTTCGTCTGTCCCCGCCAGATAGGATTCGTGGAGAAGAGGATGGTGTGGCCCTGGCCCAAAGGCACGTCGATCACCGCAGCGTGTTGCGCGATTTCGTCGCCCCCATCGAGCAGTCCCGCCACGAACAACTCGCGGCTGTCACCATAACGCAATACCACGCGCGGGCGTTGATTCGGGGGAATCACGCCCACATTGTTCCGGCGCTGTTCGTCCGTCAAAGGCAGCGCTTCCCAAACTTCCGCTTTCGGCGTTTCCGGAGGCTCAACCGGTGAACGTCCCTGAACGACGTCAGGATCGTCGGGAGTCCCGCGACCCGTGGCGCGCTGCTCGCGCGGGCCTCGTCCGCCCCGGCCACCAATTGAGTTGCTGATATTGAAGATTGGGCCATTTGAGCAGTACATAGCCAGCGAGTCGCCGTAGCCATAAGCGATCGGACTCGCGGCATCGACAGTCTTCATGCGCAGAATGTCGCCCACGGCTTTTAGACGTGACGAGCGCGTGATGCTGATTCCCGGCGTCAGGCCATAGCTGACGGCGAAATCAGACGTATCGTCCGTGGTTATTAAAACCCCGCCCTGCTGAACGAACTTCTGCAGGTTCATCAGGCCGGACCAACCCAGTCCGGGACGCATGTCGTCTGTCGAATCGATCTTCCCCAGATTAGGTGTCAGCGAAGTTGTCTTCCATGGCAAAGGATTGCCATACATCGGCAGGCCGCTGATAATAGCCGCCGCGCCTCGTCCGACGGGCGCAAGAATAATCACATCATACTTGTTTCTGAGGTCCGAGTCCCTGGCTGCGTCCTGCGTGCTGATGTACGCGTATGGCACCTGCAACTGATCGAACGCCAGCCGCCACCAGCCTTCATCCTGCGTGCTCAACCAGGTGTGCATGAGGGCAATACGCGCGGGTTTGACCGGATGGGTCTTCACCGTAACTGCTTCAGTCACTCCATAAACCTGAATGCCAAGTTCATTGGCGATGCGATCCAACTCGTCGGCGGGCGCTTTGCGAATAATGAACGAGCCGCGATTGAATTTGTGACCGGCAGCTTCAAAAGTTTCTTCTGCCGCTTCCACGCTCAGATCCCTCAGGCGATATCGCAAAGTCACCAGCGCATTGTCCGCGTTGTGATTTATGAGATAAGTGACGCCGCTGCCGCTGACGGCGCCGGGTGAGTGCACCTCGTCAGTGATACGTTGCATGGAAGCGGCCAAAACGTTTCTGTCGATCACGCGGACCACTTCCACGTTTGCCAGTTCGCCCATGGTCCATGCGGTATCGTCATAAACACTCTGTTGGGGATCGTGCGGGCTCCAGTACTGGTAATCGAGCAGGGCATCGGCGATGCGACTGTAGGGCTGGTCCATGCGCACGATGTAGCTGCCGGCAGGGAACTGGCGGGTCTCGGTTTCGCTTTTTTTCTCCGGCGAACGATCTGTCACCGTAATCGATACTGACGGAGGCGCGGGTGGCGACGGGCTGGCTGATGCCCGCGGTACAGCATCCGAAGGTGTTGCCGTCGCGGCCGGTGTCGAAGCAGTTCCAGCTGTTCCTGCCGATTCTGACGGCGATCCAGTCGCCGGCGCCGCTGCTTTGGAGTCACCACGATCGGATTTCTTCTTCTTGACCGTCACAGTGAAAGGCGCATTAGCCCGGCTGATCTCAACACCCTGCGCTTGCAGCGTGCGCAACAGCTCGGCTTGATTTCCGGGACGGGGATCGTCTCCCGGAAAAACATAAGCTGCCGGTCCCTCGTTCCCGGGCTTCTCCACGGAGCGCTTGCTCTTCAAGTAAAAATTCTTCAGGAAAAGTTTGCTGTTCTGATTGAAGTAGTTCAAAGAGATTAGCAGCGCCGTCTCTTCGTAGTTGTTGTTGTTGCGCTGCGACCAACGCGCGCGTGGCAGCGGCGGATTCTGGCGATACCACGTGCGTGAATACTCATCAGGCGAAAGCGTGCGCACCTGTGTATCGGCGCCGGCATTGCCGAACGTTTCATAAAGCCGGCTGATGCCGTTATGGGTGGCGGCAATGAACATCAAATAGCCCGGGGACCAGGTGTCGAATGTGCCGTGCGCGAAGACGCCGGGCATGCCGAACTTTGTCATCTCCGAAACGTTGTTCCAACCAATCAGCTGCCACTCGTCGGTCAGTATCGGATCAACCCAGGCGTTGTAGGGGCCATCCCCGATAGTGTTGTCGTAGAGATAAGGCACAGACTCATGGAGGTCATGCAGCACTTGTGCTTTCCAGCCGGTAAAGGTATTCAGCACATTGCGGGTCAGTTTCAACGACAGCCCAATAGCATCGCGATTGTTGTCATGCGCGACGTAATGGCCCCAGTAGATTAGCGGGGGCCAGTTATCATTCGGGTGCGCCAGATGCCAGTTGTAAACGTCCACAATGCGATCGCGGCCATCGGCTTCAACCACGGGCGTGATTAGCGTAACCATGCCGTCGCGAATGCCTTTTATGTATGGGCTATCGTCCACGGCCAGCCGGTAGGCCAACTCCATGAGCGCGGTGGGTGCGCCGGTTTCAGGAGAATGAATCGTACCGGTGATGTAGTAGATGGGAAACGATGCTTCGACCAGCCGGTCGGCTTCGGCGTCATCCATCTTGATCATCCGCGGGTCGGCAAGTTTAGCCAGCCGGACGCGGTTTTCATCGAGCTTTGACAACAAACTTTCGGAAGCAATGGCCACCGCGATCATCTCCCGGCCCTCTTCGCTTGTGCCGATGGAAAAGACTTTAACGCGCGGGGTGGCCTTTTCCAGCATGCGCATGTAGCGATAGACATCTGCGGAATACGGCAACTTGCCGGGCGCGCCGGCAACGTCGCCGAGCACGGCTTTCGGTGTCGGCACCGTAGATGACGCCGGCAGGTAGTCAGTTAAAGGAGAGTTGAAGAACGACTCGGTGGTGTACTCGCGAATTTTCCTGGTGTATTCCTCATCGATCGGCTGAGCCGGGTCGCGTGCGAGTTTGACCTGGGCGCTGGTCGAAACCGTTGCCGCGGCAATCAGAAGCGCCGCCAAAACCATGGAGCGAACGGGCAGGTAGCAAGTCATTGTCATAGTCCCCATATGTTTCGAATCTGCATTCAGGCGTAATGGCGCGGTCCGCCTCTGCCAGTTATTGAAAGGGAGAAGAAGCTTTTAAGCTAAGGTGAAAAGTAAGTCAAATGTTTTAAGGTTCAGGCGAAGCAATTTGCCCAACTGAATTGCAGTAGGCTGCGGTCCCGTGTGGTGGTACTGACCTGATGGGACTGCACGTTGCACTTAGGCAAGCGCTCAAACTTTGTCGCTACTCCAAATTGCATTACACAAGGACTTTAGGTAAGACTAAGGCATGCAGGGACGAATATTTCAACTGAATACATCGCCGGGTGGCGTGCCCAAGTTGGCGGTGCGCGAAGCGATGTTGATGACGACGGGTTTGTTGGGCGATGTGCAGAAGTTCACCGATATTCATGGAGGGCCGGAACGCGCCCTATGCCTCTACTCGTTGGAACGCATCCTGGAGTTGCAGCACGAAGGCCATCCGATTTTTCCCGGCGCGGTCGGAGAAAACGTAACCCTGGTGGGAATTGACTGGGCCGCGCTCGGCCCGGGGATGCACATTTCGCTGGGCGATGAGGCGTTGATTGAAGTTGCTTCGTACACTTCACCCTGCGATTCCGTTACCGCTTCATTCAGCGATGGAAAGTTCATACGCATTTCGCAAAAAGTAAACCCAGGCTGGTCGCGCGTTTATGCCCGCGTCCTACGGACTGGAAGGCTTGCCGTGGGACAGCCGGTTCACATCGTGAACGGGAGCGGCGATGAACCACGGGACACAACCACGAGAAAGACAGATTTGAGATAGACGAGATGGCCAGCGAGAAACAAAAACTCCAGCCCAGCGCCCAGCCTCCCGAAGAAACAAGCCCCGTCCAGATCAAGCCCATCAGCAAAGTTGCCGGCGGCATTCCTGCGATTGCTGCCAGCGTCAAGCACGCCTGGGGCGAGATGGGTCCCCTGCGCGGCACGCGCACTCTACTCCGTCTAAACCAAAAAGGAGAATTCGATTGCCCGGGGTGCGCCTGGCCGGAGCCCGACGGCGAGCGCTCGCATTTTGAGTTTTGTGAAGAAGGCGCAAAACACGTAGCCGACGAAGCCACCACCAGTCGCGTCACGCCGGATTTTTTGCGGCAATGGAGCTTGAGCGACCTTTCGTCCCAGTCTGATTACTGGCTTAACAGCCAGGGACGTATTACGCAGCCAATGGTTTTGCGCGACGGCGGCGCGCATTACGAGCCAATCAACTGGGATGAAGCCTTCGCGATGATTGCGAGCGAGTTGAACGCGCTGGCATCACCTGACGAAGCAATCTTTTACACCTCCGGCCGTACCAGCAACGAAGCCGCTTTCCTTTACCAACTTTTCGTGCGGCAGTTCGGCACCAACAATCTACCTGACTGTTCCAACATGTGCCATGAATCAAGCGGCGCCGCGCTGGTCGAGACTATTGGCGTCGGGAAGGGGACAGTGACGCTGGAGGATTTCGATCTGGCGGACGCCATCTTCGTTATTGGTCAAAACCCCGGCACAAATCATCCGCGTATGCTGACCAGTTTGTTGCACGCAAAACGCCGGGGCTGCAAGTTGGTGCACATAAATCCACTGCCCGAAACCGGCATGACTCGCTTCAAACATCCGCAGGAAGTTTTTGGCTTGCTGGGTGGGGGCACAACGCTCGCCGATCTGTTTCTTCAGGTGCGCATCAATGGCGACGTTGCGTTGCTGAAGGGCATCACGAAGAAGGTGCTCGAGGCCGAAGAGCACCGCCCCGGCGCCGTTTTAGATCACGAATTCATCAAGCAGCACACCAGCGGTTTCGCAGAGTTCAAAGCTGCGCTCGATCGGGCCGGGTGGGGCGAGATACTCGAACAGAGTGGTGTGACCATCGGGCTGATTGAGGACGCGGCAAACATCTTCATGGCGTCTGAGCGAACGATCTTTTGCTGGGCCATGGGCCTGACGCAGCACAAGAATGCTGTGGCCAACGTCCAGGAGATCGTGAATCTGATGTTGTGCCGCGGGCAGATCGGCAAGCCGGGCGCGGGACTTTGCCCCGTGCGCGGGCACAGCAACGTGCAGGGTGATCGCACGATGGGCATCTGGGAACAGCCGAAAGATGATTTCCTGAACCGGCTGGGCGAACAATTCGGTTTCGAGCCCCCGCGCAAACACGGGTTTGATACTGTGAAGTCAATCAAGGCAATGCATGAAGGCCGGGCAAAAGTTTTCTTCGCCCTGGGTGGAAATTTTCTTTCCGCTACGCCGGACACGGAGTACACGGCCGATGCATTGCGCCGCTGCCGCCTGACGGCGCACGTGTCAACAAAACTTCATCGCGGACATTTGATTACCGGCAAGCAGGCTCTGATCCTACCCTGTCTCGGTCGGACGGAAATTGATGTGCAGGCCAGCGGCCCGCAGTTCGTAAGCACGGAAAACTCTATGGGCGTGGTGCAAACCTCGCGCGGCAAGCTGGCGCCGGCCTCCACTCATTTGCTAAGCGAGCCGGCGATTGTGACCCGGCTGGCGCGGTCTACTCTTGGCAGTCGCACGACGGTTGACTGGGAAAGCCTGATTGCCGATTACGATCGCATTCGCGATGCTATCGAGCTAGTCGTTCCTGGGTTTGAAGACTACAACCAGCGCGTGCAGCAACCTGGAGGATTCTATCTGCCAAACGAAGCCCGTCATCGTCAATTCAAGACATCGGACGGGCGGGCCCAGTTCACGGTTCACGATCTGCCGCAACATGATTTGCAACCCGGCCAGTTTCTGATGCTGACCATGCGCAGCCACGATCAGTTCAATACCACGATCTATGGACTGGACGATCGCTATCGCGGCATAAGAGCCGGCCGCCGCGTAGTCCTGCTTAACCCCATCGATATTCGGGAAGCAGGACTAAGCGAGGGACAGCACGTGGATCTCATCAGCCATTTTTCAGATGGAGAAAGAACAGCGCGGCACTTCGCGGTCGTTCCATACAATATTCCGCGCCGGTGCGCGGCCACATATTTTCCCGAAGCAAATGTTTTGGTGCCAATCGGCAGCGTGGCCGACAAGAGCAATACTCCGGCGTCGAAATCAGTCGTGATAAGCTTGCGTGCCGTCCCGTGAATGTTGACAACACTCTATCTCTAAGACGAAAGTCTCAATTAACCAAACCGCAGTCAGGAGGGGGCATGCCCCTTCGTATCTGCAAGTGTTTTAAGGTCCAGGTTTTGTTCGGGGCTGGCTGAGTGAGGAATGCTAAACAGATTTTCCATATATCATTTTCCATTTCTCATTTGCCATTGAACTGCTTATCAAACTTAAACTGAATGAAGTATCTTAGCTTGAAGTATCAATGAAAAATGAGAAATGGAAAATGATATATGGAAAATCTGTTTCTTATTCAGTCCCGAGCGGGCATGCAAAGGAGAAAGAGCGGGGGCATGCCCCCTTCCTGACTGCAGGTTTTCCGCGAGGCAATTACTTCTTTTCAGGAGGCACACCAATGCGATCCAAACGTACTAGTTTCCCTCTGCTCGTTCTTCTGCTGGTAGCCGGCCTGATTTACCAGACCAGCTTCGTCACGTTCGCTCAGCGGGCGCTGATTAAGCCGCCGCCGCCAAAGACGCGCGTCGATAACGTTACCGAAACGCTTCACGGCGTCACAGTGGCGGATCCCTATCGCTGGCTCGAGGATCAGGACAGCCCGGAGACACGCGCCTGGATTGACGAACAGAACCGTTACAGCCAATCGGTAATCGGATCGCTGCCCGGACGCGATTCCATTCACAAACGCCTCGAGCAACTGCTGAAGATTGACGTCATCGGCATCCCGACCGCCCGCGGCGATCGCTATTTCTTTTCCAAGCGGCTGGCCACGCAGAATCAGTCGGTCATCTACATGCGTCAGGGCCTCAAAGGAAAAGACGAAGTGCTGATCGATCCCAACAAGATGAGCGCCGATCAAACTACCTCAGCAGGCATTGTCGATGTTTCCGACGATGGCAAGTGGCTCATCTACAGCGTGCGCCAGGGCGGCAAGGACGAAACGGTTATCCGGCTGATGGACCTTGATTCGCGCAAGGACTTGCCGGATCAGATGGCCGAAGCGCGCTATTCGGGGTTTCAGATGCTCCCTGACAAGAGTGGCATTTATTACTCCAAAGCGATCTACCCCCAAGGCGAGAAACGAACAGTTTCACGCGTTTATTATCACGCGATGGGAACGCCCCAGGCGGACGACAAGATGATCTTCGGCGAAGGCTATGGCTTCACTGACACCGTTGCTCCGGACGTTTCACTGGATGGCCGTTATCTGTTGCTTTATGTCTTTCACGGCTCGAGCGGCGACAACACAGACCTCTATGTACAGGACTTGAAAAACCATGGTCCTATTACGACCATCGCCAAAGACATGAAGGCCTCGTTCGGCGGAGAGATAGTGGGCGATCATTTCTACACGGCAACTAATTATCAGGCGCCGAACCGCCGCGTAATTGATATCGATCTGCGCAATCCTGCGCCCAATGCCTGGCGCGTGGTAGTTCCCGAAGGCACTTCCGTTATCAACAGCGCCTCGATCGTCGGCGGAAAAGTTTTCGTTAACTATTTGGAGAACGTCAGCACCCGCGTAAAAGTGTTCGAGCCCTCCGGCAAGTTCGTGCGCGAAATCTCTTTTCCCACCATCGGCACTTCCGGAGGCATGGCCGGACGCCAGGACCGCGACGAGGGCTTTTATTCCTTCAGCTCGTTCGGCCAGCCTTCCACCATCTACCGCTACATTCCGTCAACCGGTAAACAGGAAGTTTGGGCCCGCCTCAACGTTCCCGTGAACAGCGCCGAGATCGAAACGAAACAGGTTTGGTATCCATCGAAAGATGGCACCCGGATTCCGATGTTCCTCGTTTACAAGAAAGGCCTGAAGCTGGACGGTAATCGACCCACGTTCCTGACGGGTTACGGCGGATTCAATGTGCGGCTATCGCCGGGATTCTCGGGGACGGCTGCCTACTGGGCCGAGAATGGCGGCGTGTTTGCGCAGCCTAACTTGCGGGGCGGCGGCGAGTTTGGTGAGAAGTGGCACAAGGCGGGAATGTTCGAGAATAAGCAAAACGTCTTTGACGATTTCATCGGCGCGGCTGAATGGCTGATCAAGAACAAGTACACTAATCCGTCGAGGCTGGCGATATCCGGTGGATCGAATGGCGGCCTGCTGGTAGGCGCGGCGCTAACCCAGCGACCAGATCTTTATCAGGCGGTGATTTGTTCGTATCCCCTGCTTGACATGGTGCGATACGACAAGTTTCTGGTGGCGAAATACTGGATCACGGAATACGGTTCCGCGGAGGATCCCAGGCAGTTCCCGTACATCTACAAGTACTCGCCGTATCACAACGTACGTGCAGGCACAAAGTACCCGGCGGTCCTTCTGATTACCGGAGATTCAGACACGCGCGTGGCGCCGCTGCACGCCCGCAAGATGACCGCTCTCTTGCAAGCGGCAAACGGATCCGATCGGCCGATTCTTTTGCACTACGATACCAAGGCGGGACACTCTGGCGGGCAGCCTTTGAGCAAACAGATTGACGACCTGACGGATACGTTTAGTTTTCTGTTCTGGCAGCTTGGCGTCACACCGGGTTGATGAGTCGACTGTGTTTGAGGGTGGCACAGACTTCAGTCTGTGACCCCTGGAAAAAGAGGCCGCTTCCGAGAAAGCAGCCTCTTCTTTTTTGGCACTCCCCGTAACGCTCAGGCATTACTCGTCTTCACCACGCGTCACTTCAACTCGCTGCGGCGCATAACTGACGCGGCGTAGCTCATGCATTCGACCTTCGTCGAGAGTGCCCTCGACAATCTCGTAGCCCAACAGCGCGAGAACACGTCCGCGCACAAACAGCGGGCGCGCGTTGCCGTACCAGTCCACGCAGGAAGCACGACAAGCGTCGTCGGTAGCTCTCTCCGGCCGAGCGCCAAGTTCGCCAACTTCCTCGAAATGCAGTGAATCGTTGTGCAGGAACAAGATCGCTGCTGAGTCCTCAAACAGATGGCGATAACCGGGACGTCCGGGCACGCTTATGGGCAAGCCCAGAGTCCCTGATTCCGGGCCATCCGGCTTATAGAAGAACCCATGGCTCCGCAGCTCGCCCTGCGAAGCGCCTTTGCGCACGTAACTCCCGGCGACTTCCGGAGACTCCCCGAGACGAATGGCGGTGAAGTGTAAATCCTTTCCGTCGGTGCCCACTACCACCGCATCCGATCCCATCTGCTCGATGCGATCCACTCCGTGCGCAAGTGCGAAGTCATGCGCATCGTTCCCGGCCCAACGCACCGCATAAAGATTTGAGTGATTCTTATTCTGCGGATATCCCCAGCCGCTGCCCGTGCCATACAGCAGATACTCGCCTACGAATCTGTTCTGGAACGTATAGCCTTCAGGCTTCGCCAGCTTGCGATAGCTTGAGGAGGGTGCGGTGCTGCTTCCGTCAGCGAAGCTCGCCAGGGGCACGCGCATCAACGCCACATCGCCGGCCGCTGCTTCCGCGGCCCACATCCCATCGCCGGCTGAATCTGAGCGCACCAGGACATTCAGGTGAGCGTCTTCGCTCTCCAAAAAAGAGAACTGGTCCACCGGACTACCCGACACGCCGAGGGCGCTGGGACCAGATCCATCCAGCGGTATGCGATAAAGCATCGACTCAGCGCGCATCTGATCACCGCGCTCCGCCCAATCAGTAGTCCATACGTAAACCGACTCCGGCGAAACGTAGAACACACGTCCCGGCGGGCCAAGTACGGCTGTGGCCTGGCACGCGAACCCGCCGTTAGCGAGATCGCAAACCGTTACCGTGTGCAGCGCTACTCCATAGCTTGCTTGTATCTCATGCTCCGGTCTGTAAACACCCGTGGCGGAAACTATCCGTCGGAATTCGTCGTTCTTTGCGCCTTTGTGCCATCGGCGCACGGCGGGAAAACTCTGGAAGGGATCCTCCGCGCCCGGATTCAAATAGAGCGGCGTGTAGAAGATTAGTTTGCTGCCGATGAGACGGCTGGCATAGTTCCGTGAAGAGTAATAATCATTGGAGCGCAAATGATAAGTGGAGCGATAACTAAGTTTGCCCGCGTTATCGATTTGAAACAAGCCCACTTCGGTGCCGCCGCGCTCGTAGCTGTAACCGATCACAGCGATGGTGTCCTCGGAGACCAGCATCTCGTCGTACCACGTGGAGCGCGGGTTTATGTCCGGCCCAAATGCATCGACAGCGGAAATTGGCTTCAACGCGCCATCACCGACCTTCACGGTGAACAAACGGCCGCGGCGCAATACCACCAGATGATTGCCATGCAGCTTAACAATTCCGCCTTCGTCAACGCCGGCATGCTGGACGTTAGTGACTGACTCGTCCTTGGAATCGCTTTCGCTCTTCGCGAGAGAACTGGATTCTTGATTGGAGGCAACGCCGGCTACCGTGGCCGACTGCAGTTCCATCCTTCGTCGACTATTCTTCTGTTTTTCTGCAAGCACCCGGAGATAATTTGCAAGTTCCTCCTCGGAGCGGAACGGACGCATCGTCTTTTTGCCTGATCTCATCCAAGCGCCAGTGTCTGGCGGAGGGATGCTGCCCGCGGGCACTTCCGTACAACTTGCCAGGCCGGCAATCAGCAATGCTGTTGTTATGGCGATTAGGAAGAAGGTCTTCATAAGCCGAGTCTCCTCGTATTTTCAGTTTAGACCGTCTCGTTTGGATCGAGTCTCAGCCTTATGAACGCGGTGACAAAGGGAACTTGCGCGCGATCCTTTGAATCTGCCACGGCTCCCGACACTCTAAAAACATTTAAGGCGGCACTGACATTCATGCCGCCTTAGACACTTCTAAGTTGAGATTGTTCCGTGATTGCTACGGCACCTTCCGAAGTCGTCGTTGCGCGATGACCAGCCCCGTCAATACAAATGTCACCAGCGCGGACAGTAAACAGAACTGGCAGAAGTGATGAATGACAAACGCCTGAAGGTAAAGGAGCCACAGGGTCATCAAAAACATAATGCCTACCAGGATCGCCAGAAGCGTTCCGGCCAGGCGATAACCGAATGCGCCCAGCGTTGCGAGGCTGAAGACTCCGAAGTAGGCGGCGACGCCAACAGTAGCCAGCGGGATGCCGGCCATAACCGCGTACGAACTGCCCAGGACTTCAGAACAACCGGCAATAATGGTGCAACGAACGCTTTGGCCGGTTAGATGTTCGATTGTCAGGTAGATGCTATCGCCCAGGCCAATTAATGACACGATAGCGGCCAGCGCGTATGGCCACACAGACCGCGTTCTTAGATCCGCTGACATTACCGGTGGTTCCATTTTATGAACAGCGATTGCTAACTGATAGGCGAGTGAATGGGCTTCGCGCCGCTCGGTCAGGGACCAGTTCCATTCAGCGCGTTATTTATCAACGGGCGGAGGCCATCGACCGTCATGAAAGCCGGGAAGGGCGCGGGGCGATTGTTAATATAAAGGGTGGGGGTTCCCTCGATGCCAAGTGCGTGCGCGCGTGTGCCATCCAGAAAAATGCGCGTTTCAACTGCCGGCCCATCAAAGTCGCTGGTGAAACGGTCCACATCAAGCCCCAATGATCGGGCATAGTCAGTGAAGACCGAACGTGCATCTGCCAAATCACTCCAGGCTTTCTGGTTCTCGTACAGCTTGTCGTGCATTTCCCAGAAGCGGCCCTGGAGCCCGGCCGCTTCAGCCGCGCGCGCCGCGTTCAGCGCATTGGCATGCATGGGCATCAGAGGGCGCTCACGAAAGATTACCCGCAGACGCGAGCCGAATTCGCTTTCGATCTTTTTCAGCTCAGGATAAAGCAGCCCGCACGGTGGACACTGGAAGTCACCGTACTCTTCGAGGGTTACCGGCGCATTAGCATCGCCGCGCACGTGTGGAGGCTGAGCCCCGGGTGTAACTACCGGGCCGGAAGATTCCGACGGCGCCTCCGGCGCGGCGCCGGGCCCCTGCGAACGAATCAACATCCAGCCGAGAAGAATCGCGCTTAGCAACACCAGCGCGATGATTGCGAACGGAAGAAAACGTTTCATCTACGCCACCCAGTATTCAACAGTTTTGTCGAGCACCCCGTTGACATAGACCTCGCACTTATATTTACCGGTGGGCCAATCGCGCGGCACAGTCAGATGGCCGTGAACCACGTTGTCGTCAGCGCTGGTGGTGTAGTCGATCTCCTTGATCTTTTCGTTTTTGGCCCCTCCGGCATCAACTATCCACCATGCGAATTTGATCTTGGTTCCTTCCTTCGGGCTGTTTAGCTTGGCCAGGCAATGCACCGTACGATCGCCGGGCGCAAAGGTGTTGGTTTCGTCTCCGGGACTCCCGTTGTTGTCTTTAGCCATGTGGATCTCGGAGATGGCGCCGGACGAGGTTGAGTTTGAGTTGGTTGAAAAATGGCAGTCCAGCACTGCAAAGACTAACAAAGCGCCGGCCAGCCACGCTGAATGCAGTTTCATTTAAAGTTCCTCCTGAAATTGAGACTGGAAAATTGCTCTTAAGCCGCCGCCGCGGCCAGGGTGCCGGCCAGCGAACGAAAGATATCGCGGCCATCACTCGAACCCAAAAGATCTTCGCAAGCACGTTCCGGATGCGGCATCAAACCGAGCACGTTGCGCGCGTGATTGCAGATGCCGGCGATGTTGTCGCGCGAGCCGTTGGGATTGGCAGCGTCCGTTGCCTCGCCCCCCTCGTCGCAGTAACGAAAGATAACCCGGTCTTCGCGTTTCAGCTCGGCCAGCGTGGCATCATCGCAAACATAATTGCCTTCCGCGTGCGCAATGGGAATGTGCAGCACACTGCCGCGAGGCAATTCGTTGGTAAAAGGCGTATCCGGGCTTTCCACCCGCACGTGAATGTGGTCGCAGATGAAATGAAGATCGCGGTTGCGTATTAGCGCCCCGGGAAGCAGTCCCGCTTCGCAAAGGATCTGAAATCCATTACAGACGCCGAGAACAAACTTTCCCTGCGCGGCAAACTGTTGCACTGACGTCATCACCGGCGAGAAGCGCGCCAGGGCGCCGGCGCGCAGATAGTCGCCGTAGGAAAAGCCTCCAGGAATAATTACTGCGTCGTAGGAGCTGAGGTCCGTGTCGCGGTGCCAGATGAAATCCACCGGCTGGCCTACGTGCTTCGAGATCACGTGATAAGCATCGTGATCGCAGTTCGAGCCTGGAAAAACTATGACGCCGAATTTCACGCTTCGATCTCCACGCGATAATCTTCGATGATTGGATTCGAAAGTACTTCACGGGCCATCCGGGTGGCCGACTCGCGCGCCTGGTCCTCATTTAAGGCGCCATCGATGGCAATCTCGAAATATTTTCCCTGGCGCACGTCCGCAACGCCGCTGAAGCCGAGTAATTCGACCGAATGCTGAATGGCTTTGCCTTGTGGATCGAGCACGCCGGGCTTGAGTGTGACGTAAACTCTGGCTTTCATTGCTATTCTAACCGCTCCTTACGGGTCCTGAAGAATCCCACGGCATTGCATAACGCGTGGCCCATGACATAAGATTTGCGCCCATGAAGTAAACCTGATCGCGTTCCTTTGATACAAAGCTCGAAATTAGACCGGCCAGTAAGAGCTTTGATCTAACCCTTAGACGGAAAGTAGGAGAGAAAATCGTCATGCAAAATATGTCATCTGACAAGTCAGCTCTGGGCCTCGATGCTAATGTCGTTGCCGGGCTGTGCTACGTGGGAAATCTCGTCTGCGCCCTCGGCCTGATTTTGAGCATTGTCACGATCGTTACCGACAAAACGAATAAGCTGGCCCGGTTCCATGCCTTCCAGTCCATTTTTCTAAGCGTGCTGTGGTTTGTCTTCGCCTTCCTCTACTGGATTGTTGCCATTGTCGGGATCGTTCTTGATCGGTCACTTGGTTTCCCTCTCTTTTCGCTGGTCTTTACTTTGCTGGTTCTGCTGATCGGACTGGTTCTTCTAATCGGTGTCATTTTCGCCGCCGTCAAAGCCTTTCAGGGACAGATCTTCAAACTCCCTATTATTGGCAAGTTCGCCGATCAATACTCAAACTAGAGCGCTTCTTACTTGTAACGCAGGCTGTTAGCTGACGCGCAGACTAACAGTTTGCGTTACGAGATTCGTAATCAAGTACCGGTGGAGTCGGGCAATGGCGCTAGCCGGTCTTTGATTTTGACAGCTCCGCCTGCGGCGCGAACACCCGCGCGAAAATCGTGTCAACGTTTCGCAGGTAGGCATCGAGCGAGAACACTCGCGCGATTTGCTCGCTTGAGAGATGCGCGGCAATGTCAGCATCCCCGTCAACCAGTTTTCTAAAATCTTCACCGTCATCCCACGCCTTCATAGCGTTGCGCTGCACCCATTCGTAGGCCGATTCGCGAGAGACGCCTGCCCGGGTAAGCACCAACAACAACTGGCCGCTGAAAATCAGGCCACCAGTAGCCTCGAGATTTTCCAGCATACGCTCAGGATAGACCACCAGACCGTCAACCAGGGACGCCATCTTATGCAGCATGTAGTCCAGCGCAATACTGGAGTCAGGCAGCACGATGCGTTCGGCGGATGAATGCGAGATATCGCGCTCGTGCCACAGGGCCACGTTTTCCAATCCAACCACGCTGTTGGCCCTGACGATTCGCGCCACGCCGCAAATTCTTTCGGAAAGAATCGGGTTGCGCTTATGCGGCATCGCGCTGGATCCTTTTTGGCCCTGCTTGAAGCGCTCCTGCGCCTCGCGGACTTCGGTGCGCTGCCAGTGGCGGATTTGCAGGGCGAACTTATCCAGCGACGATGCGATGACGGCGAGCGTGCAGAGGTACTCGGCGTAGCGATCGCGCTGTATGATCTGAGTGGAAACCGGCGCCGCCTTCAGGCCCAACCTGGCGCAAACTTTTTCTTCAACTGTTGGATCAAGATGGGCAAACGCGCCCACCGCGCCGCTGATCTTGCCGACCGCGACTGAGGCGCGCGCCAGCGTCAGGCGCTCACGATTGCGGTGCATCTCGTCATACCACAGCGCGAAGGTCAATCCGAAGGAGGTTGGCTCGGCATGAATCCCATGTGTTCGTCCCACCTGGGGCGTGTCCTTGAATTCAAACGCCCGGCGCCTGAGCACAGCCATCAGGGCATCGATCTTTTGCAGCAGCAGATCGCAGGCATCGCGCAGCAGCAGCGCGTTCGCGGTGTCAACCACGTCCGAGGAAGTGAGGCCGTAATGAACGAAGCGCGCGGCGGGACCGATGTTTTCCGCCAGGTTCGTGGTAAAAGCGATGACGTCGTGGTCAGTCGTCTTCTCTATTTCCGCGATGCGCGCAACAGAAAACCTGGCCCGCTGCTTTATCTCCTGAAGCGCCTCGCGCGGAATCGTCCCGGCTGCCGCGTGGACTTCGCAGACGGCCAGTTCGACGTCGAGCCACTTCTGGAACCTGGTTTCGTCAGACCAGAGCGCGCCCATTTCCGGCAATGTGTAACGTTCGATCATTTGGTAGGACAGGCATTCCTGCCTGTCATGCGGTTTTCATTTTTCGATTCGACAGGCAGGAATGCCTGTCCTACTTAATCTGTGTAATCTGCGGATTACCTCAGCGCCGTTGAATTCACAAAGTATCTCGCCAGCAGCCAGTGTCCATCGCGCTCAATTAATGTAAAAGTCTCCATCCCGTCGCCGTGTTCGAACTTCGTTTGATACGTGATGATGAAGGAGTGACCCGGCAGCGGGCCACCGCTATTGCGCTCTTCGGTCGCAGTATGGAGCGCGCGATTCTCGACCCGGCCAAGTTTGGATTTCAAAGTCTTGAAGACACCGCTCGATTCATCCAGGGTCGAGTCGCGGCGCCACTCTGCTGCTGCTTCGTTGTAGATCTTTTCGTAGCGGTCGTCCGCCATGTCTTCGCTTAGTGTGTTGAGCGTCGACTGTAACTCTGACGGAATGCCCTCGCGATTAGCTCTTAAAGCGCACGACGAGAAGGCAAAAGTAAAAAGGAAAAAGGCAAAAGTGAAGATCAAAGATTTACCAGTACCCGCGTGCTTTGATTCTATTTTTCCTTTTTCCTTTTCCCTTTTTCCTTTTAGGTTCAACCTACACCTCGATCCACGGCGTTGACGAGAAGGCAAAAGTAAAAAGGAAAAAGGCAAAAGTGAAGATCAAAGATTTGCCAGTACCCGCGTGCTTTGATTCTATTTTTCCTTTTTCCTTTTCCCTTTTTCCTTTTAGGTTCAACCTATACCTCGATCCACGGCGTTGGCTCCCCTGAAAACGAAAGACTGATTTGCGTGTCGCTGCGAAATAACGGCGCGCGCTCCCTTAGCGCGGTCTCGGCGCAAATCTGGGCCAGGTAAGGATTGTTGGCGCGTTGTGAAAGGTGCGCCAGCACAATGTGATTGGCCCGGCCGTCGAACCCATCGCGCAGCCAATCGGCAATGTCTTCGTTCGAGATATGGCCCAGGCGCGAAAGTATGCGCTGCTTCAATTCCCACGGATAAACATCACAGGCCTTCAGCATGTCGCGGCTGTGATTGGATTCGATTACGATTGCCGCGCAGCCGCGGAGCTGTTCAGTGATTAGCGTCGTGATGTGACCGAAGTCCATCAGCGTCGCAATCTTCACGCCATCGTGCGTGGCCGTGAATCCGAAATTATCAACCGCGTCGTGCGGAACGGTGAACGGGTGAAAATCAATTGCCCCTATTCGGAAGTCGCGGCTGGACTCGATTTCGACGGTGCGGTTCAGCAGCGCATCGCTGCGCCGGCGCGGTTCTTCATTGCCGAATCCGCGCTCGCTGATATATGCGTGGCGCGTCTTTTCGGAAATGTAGACCGGACAGCCGACCGTTTTCATGATCACCCGGAGGCCGCCGGCGTGATCGCCGTGTTCATGCGTGATCAGGATAGCGTCGAGCCGGGTCGGGTCTTCGCCGACTGCGGCCAGGCGTCGGGCGGTTTCGCGCGCGCTCAGTCCGGCATCAACCAAAACGCGCGTGCCGTTAGCGACAATTAGCACGGCGTTGCCGCTTGAGCCGCTGCCGAGTACGGTTAGTTTCATTCTTCAGATTTCCAGGCGCGCACGATCGACATGAAAACCGTTAAGGTTTCCCAGGGCTCCCAGGGCGACGGTCTCGGTATTAAAGGATTCCTCAGCTACGCGGCGGATGTCTTCCGGAGTGACGACTTCGACTTTGTTTATGATTTCTTCAGGCGAGATACGCCGCCCATGAACGATTTCCTGCCGGGCCAGAGCTCCGGCACGAGAGCTGGTCGATTCCAGGCTTAGCAGAATAGAAGAAATCGCCTGTTGCTTAACCAGATTGAGTTCCTCAACCGCCACAGTCTCGCGCACGATGCGACGTAACTCCAGCAGCGAAAGATCGAGCACTTCGTCGAGTTGTCCGGGAGAAGCGCCCGCGTAAATATTAAAAATTCCGACATCCGAGTAAGTGTTCCCACCGGCCCCGATTGAGTAGGCCAGACCGCGCTCTTCACGAATCGATTGCCAGAGGCGGCTGGACGTGCCCCCGCCTATCAGCGAGGCGAGCATGCTGGCGGCGTAGCGGTCGTCGCTTCTCGCCGAAGGCCACGGTGTCGCCAGGATCAGATGAGCTTGTTCCAGCTCAGTTTTCCGTTCAATGAGAATCGGCGCCGCCGAGACCGGAATAGCCTGGGTGGCGATCGAATCAGCGTCGGTGTCCGACTCGTCCGCAGTTTCACCGAAAGCGCGAGCAGCCATCTCGGCCAGCCGTTCGTGTTCGACATTGCCGGCGGCCGCAATCACCAGGTTGGCCGCGGCATAGCCACGCGCGTGAAAGGCGGTGATCTTTTTCTTGTCAAAAGACGAAACTGTTTCCGCTGTACCTTCGATGGGACGTCCCAGCGCATGATCGGGAAAGTAGGCTGCGTTGAATCGTTCAGCCAGGAATTCGTCGGGCGTGTCTTCGATCATCTTCATCTCTTCGATGATCACTTTCCGCTCGCGCTGGAGATCTTCTTCGTCAAAGCGCGGACTCAACAACATATCCGACAACAGATCGAAGGCCTGGGGGAGCGCGGTGTCCACTACTTTCATCGCAAAGCCGGTCATTTCATGGCTTGTATACGCGTCGATGTGCCCGCCCAGCCGGTCCGACTCGTTGGCAATGTCCCGTGCAGTTCGTCGCCGGGTGCCTTTGAAAACCGCGTGCTCGATAAAATGCGAGATACCATTAAGTTCGGGCGATTCGTGACGCGACCCATGTCGCAGCCAGATACCGGCGGTAACCGACCGCAAACCGGCCATGTGTTCCGTCAACACGGTCAGGCCATTGGGAAGTTTGGTTGATTGCACCTGGTTGGTCATAAGTAGAGATTCGGAAGGTGGCCGCGAAACAGTTTCTGTAACCCGATATCCTAACATGGCTCGAAGTGACGGCAAAACTGGCCCGTTTGTATATCACCGAGATGGTATACGCTTGACAGCCATGGCCTTCTGGCTGAGAATAAGGTCCATTCAAGTGGGTTGAACTGAAGTCTCCTCGCCAGAGCGAGCGTCCTGAAGGGACAGGCCTTTCGGGACAAAAGGCAACCATAACCCTGTAGCTTTGGCATCTGATGTTACAACGTGAACCTCCGGGATTGTGGCACGTCACGATCAGTCTCCGCATTGAAGCAACGACGTGCACAGTTTCTACGGAAGTATTCGCAGGAGGCTACCCGCGATGAGAAATGTTTTTCGTGCAGCGTTGGCCTTGTTGCTGGTTGGATTTGGCGGAACGTTTAATGCTCACGCGGCCGGCAAGAGCAGCCGTGCGTTAGGTACCGTGGCGGGTTCCGTTCGAGACAACAAGGGTCTGCCAGTAGCTGGCGTCGTCATCTCGCTCTTGCGGGAGGGGGCCCGGGAAGTCATCAAGCAAACGCGCAGCACGGCTGACGGCAGCTTCTCAACCAGGATTGCGCCCGGCCGTTATTCTCTGAAAGCCGTCGCTGCAGGATTCAACGAAGTCCTCTTTTCCTCGGTTCAAGTACGTCCCTCAGATGAAATCATCTATCGCTTCAACCTCGAGCCGACAGGTTCAGGCCGAACTGCCGTCGAGCAACGCAATGACCGCGACAATGTGAAGTGGCGTTTGCGCTCGGCCCATAGCCAGCGCTCAATATTTCAGGCGCAGGAAGGCGAGAACGGCGACCTGGCCAGCGCGGGGGAAATCTCTGATACAGCAGTCCAGCCCAACCAAACGGCTTCCGGATTAGCCACGCCCAAAGGAAATACAAAGAGACGCACGCAGGGCGTCGTCGAAACCTATTTCAGTAGTGCAAATGCCTATAGTCCGGGTTATTCGGGCGTCAATTTTGCCTTTGCCTCGCCTGCGGGCGATCGCATTGAATTAATTTTCGCGGGACAAACCGGCCTCGGTTCAGGTGCGCCTCAGCGTCTGGAAACTACAGCTCGGGTGCGCGCGAATAATCGTCATGTCGTTAACCTTAGCGTCGGCGGTGTTCGTCTACCCCTGGCTTCCAGACTTTCTTCCCCGGCGTTGACCGGCAACTCACTGGGCCAACTCTCAGTGCGGGCCGTTGACGAGTGGGTCGTGCGCGATGGCGGCGTCGTCGTGCTGGGCCTCGACTACTCACGTTTTCTGGGCGCGGGAAATGCGAAATCAATTAGCCCCCGGTTTGGTTTGCAGTTTGATGCCAACGCACGTACTCGCGTGAAAGCCGCCTACGCGCCTGGTGGCGATGAAACCAGCATCCAGAGCGGAGCGACTTTTGAAGGGGCGGAGGTTGTGTTCAAACAACCTGGAACACAGCCGGTCGCGTTTGTTGACGGCCAGGCAGTGATGGAGCGCAGCCGGCGATTCGAGATTGGCGTGGAAAGAGTGCTCGACAACGAATCCAGTGTCGAAGCCACCGCGTTCTTCGATACTACTACTGGTCGCGGGCTGGGTTTGATGAGCACGCCGTTGTCAACATTTTCGGGAGAAGGCGGAGCCGCGTTAATTAGCGTTGCTAATCAGGAAGGTGCAGCGCGCGGGATGCGTGTGGTTTATACGCGTCGCCTCAGCCGGGTCTGGAGGGCCTCGGCCGGATACTCTTTCGGACGCGGACAACGGCTCTCGCCGAACGGTATAACAAACCCGGCTGAGCTTTTTGCTAATGGATTCTTCCAGACAGCAGCGATGCAATTGGACGCCGGCCTGCCCACCGGCACAAACGTACACACAGTGTTTCGCTTTTCGCCCCAGGCCACAGTCTTTGCCATTGACCCATTCGCCGGGCGACTCGCAGTGTACGATCCGTCGCTGAGCATTCAGATCACTCAGGACCTGCCAACCTTCGGGCTGCCAGTTCGTGCAGAGGCAATTATTGATGCGCGCAATCTGCTGGACTTTCAAGCCAACACGGACAACGGCGACACTCTGACGCAAGTCGGTTTTACGCGGCGCTCACTCCGCGGCGGTATTTCACTCAGATTCTGAATTAGCGCGGGCATTGCAAAAATGCCTGTCGGGACAAACGAGAATCGCTGTCCTACCCCCTAATGCTTCTCCAAAATCTCGGAACAAGTACGAAAACTTGGATGGATTATTCTTTTCCCTCGGTATAGAGGTCTAATAGTCTGCTGGCAGCTTTGGAGCCGTCGATGCTAAAGCCAGCAACCGCGCCGCACAATGAGGTTACGCACTGCGAATGGGGCACTTAAAGGAAACTCGAAACTGCTTGGAACATAGCTTGCTTCGTTTGCCATGCCGACGTGTGACTGCTTAGGAAAAGCTGGAGCTGATGAAAGATTCAGTGCTGACAACGAGGACTTGGGTGCTGCTGATCGCGGCAGCTTTGTTGATTGCTGCCGGTGCACTGAACCTCGCGCAAAGGCTGCGGAGCCAACCTCCGCCATGGGATGGCGTCACCTGGGTCGATACCAAACAGGGGATTACGGCGGTGGCCGTCGAGCCAAACTCCTCCGGCAGCCGGGCTCGTCTGACGCCTGGCGATCGCCTGATTGCCATTAGCAAAGACGATCGCAAGTACGACGTGATTGATGAGGCGAAAGATGTCCAGATATTACTGGAGGAAGCACACGTAGGCGGCGATATTCACTACTTAATAGACAGGCCTTCCTACCCCGAGGATAGCCGCTACTATTATGCGGATCTCAGCAACCTGGGGACGCTACAAAACTGGGTACCTCGCGACATCTATCTGAACCTCATCGGCCTGATTTACTTATTCATCGCTTTCTTTGTGATCTTCAAACAGGGCGGTCGCTCGCCCTTCGTTCTACACTTTGCTTCACTGTGCCTGGCCGCGTTCGTATTCCACTTCTACATACCGATCGGAACGTACAAGGATCTCGACCTGCCGATAGCGATCTTAAGAAACGCCGGCTTCATCATGTTCGGACCGCTGTTTTTGCATTTCTGCCTGATTTATCCGGCCCGACAACATCTCTTTGAAGAACGCAGTTGGCGTGCGGTTGTGCTCTACATTCCAGCGTTCATCCTGCTCGCGCTCACGCCGCTAGTCTATTCGCCGTTAGTGAACGTCTCGCCAAGCTTCGTTAACCGTTTCTACAAAGCGAGCTTTATTCACTTTAGCGTGGCGCTTCTATTAAGCGCCGGGCTGCTAATTCGCCGCTTCGTTAAGAGCAAGAACACAGTCATCAGGCAACAGCTCAAATGGGTCGTCTGGGGTTCCGCGCTGGCGATCGCGCCCTTTACCTTGCTCTACGGCGCCGGATACATATTTGGCGCGCAAAGCCAAAGCTGGCTGACCGACATCGCGGTCCTGCCGCTGGTCTTGATTCCGTTGGCGTTCGGTTACTCCGTCGTCCGCTACCGGTTGATGGACGTCGAGCTGGTAGTGCGGCGCGTGGCTGTTTACGCCCTGACGACGGCTGCGATTGCGCTGATGATTGGCGCCGTGGTTTACATTGCCGGACTGTACGCGCTGAACGGCGAGTTGGCTACTTCAGGCGAGATAACTTTGCGCGTGGTCGTTGCCGTCATCGTGATGGCGGTTATCGTAATGATTGCCGCGCCGGTCAAAAATTTCCTGCAGGAGCGCACCGACCGTCTCTTCTATGGTGAGCGCTATGACATGCGCAACGGCTTGCTCGACTTCGGACGCACTCTTTCCGCTACCACTGCTCTCGAGCCGCTGCTGGACGGCCTGATCAGCCGTCTACAACAAGTGATGAACGTTGAACGGGTTGCGATTTTTGTCGAAGACATCGACGAGCCTGCCGGCTATCGCGTGGCGCGCGCCGCCGGACTGTCTTCAGCGATGATTGTGCCACCGGACTTTCGCGAGATGATTCGGACGCGTTCCGCCGAGACGGGTGTGGTGCGGGCTGATGATCTGGATCTGGTGCCGCAGACCCAGGGCTTCGTGCGTCGCGCGCTTCATTACTATGTCCCGTGCGTCGTGCGCGGTCGTATGGTCTCGGTGATTGGGCTGGGGCGCTCGGCTGATGGCGCTCTCTTATCATCAGAAGATGTCGAGATTTTGCGCACCGTGTCGGGTTATGTTGCCGTGGCCATCGAAAATAGCTTGCTCTACCGGGAACAAGAGCAGCGGGCCGAAGAACTCGAACTGTTGAAGGAATTCAATGAGTCGATTGTCGAATCAATCAACGTAGGCCTGCTGGCAGTGGATCTGGAAGGGTGCGTGACGCGCTTGAACTCAGCGCTGGAGGAAATGCTGTCCACCAGCCGGGAAGACGTGGTGTCAAAACGTGTCGAAGATCTTTTTGCCGTTGACTTTGCCGACACGCTGCACCAGGTCCTTGGGCCTGACCGCTGGCGGCTGACCGGTTTGCGCAACATCTACAAGCTGCACACGGCCACAAAAGCGGGCCGCTCGCTGGTCCTGAACATTGCGATTGCGCCGCTTCGCGTTGACTCGCACGAGCGCACCGGGGCTCTGGTGGTGATGGAAGATGTAACTTCGCGCATACGGCTCGAGGAACAATTGCAGCAACGCGAGAAGCTGTCGTCGATCGGATTGCTTGCCGCCGGCGTGGCCCACGAAGTGAACACGCCTTTGACCGGTGTTTCCTCGTACACTCAAATGCTTTTGGGAATGTTTCCCGAAACCGATCCGAAGCATGCGCTATTGTTAAAGGTCAGGCGCCAGGCGGAGCGTGCCACAGACATCGTTAACAACCTTTTGAACTTTTCCCGCACGGGCAGCGCGACTGAATTTACGGACATGGACATACATCGCGTGCTCGACGATACGTTGCAGTTGCTGGAGCCACAATTGCGAAGCAGCCAGATTGAAATCGTCCGCAACTACGACCGGGAGGTTCCCCAGGTCTTTGGCAACTCCGGCAAACTTCAGCAGGTGTTCACGAATTTGCTTTTGAATGCCCGCGATTCGATCGTCGGGGGTGGGCGCATTACCTTGTCCACAAATTCCAATGGAAACCATGAAACCATGGTGGTAGAGATTTCAGACACCGGAGTAGGCATCGATCCGGAAAATGTCGCCAAGATTTATGACCCGTTCTATACCACCAAGGGCGTCGGCCGCGGTACCGGACTAGGCCTCGCGGTCAGCTACGGCATCGTGCAGGAACACTCCGGCCATATCTCCGTCAACAGCGCGCCCGGCCGGGGCACAACCTTCCGCATTATTCTGCCGACGGCGAATTCGCGAGTGCGCCTCCACGCCATTGCGCAGTGAAAGGCCTCGGATTCATCCCGGAGCCGCTCCCGGATTTTCCTTCCTCCCATTAGCTTTTTGCTTATCTCTGGTGGTAATCTCGCCTTCTCTACCACTCTCTTTGACGAATTAAAAATGATTGCCGATAGCGCACCAGCAAAAGTGAAAACAGAACGAAGGACCGCCAAGAAAGGGTCGGTGCTCGTCGTCGATGATGAAGAGATCATGCGCGACGTGCTGGAAACTTTGCTTTCCGCGGAGGGCTATCGCGTCGATCTTTCGAAAACCGGCGAGGAAGGTTTGGACGCCTATGCACGCCGCGCTTACGACGTGGTGTTGCTCGACGTTTCCATGCCCGGCATCGGAGGCTTGCGTGCCCTCGAGGGGTTCTTGAAACTCGACGCCGACTCGGTGGTGGTAATGATTACGGCGTACGCCACGTTTGATACGGCGATTGCCGCGTGGGAACTGGGCGCCTTTGGTTGCATTCGTAAACCTTTTCAGAACGAGCAAATCAGCGGACAGGTGGCGGCGGGAATCAAGCGGCGCCGCAAGGAAGAAGAAAGACGCACGCTGCGACGGGCAATGAGCCGCGCTGTCGATCGCGGCGCGATCGTGGGCCGCTCCGACATCATGCAGGATGTGTTTCGCCTGGTGGAGCAGGTAGCGCCCGCGCGGTCCACTATCTTAATCACCGGCGAAAGCGGTACTGGCAAGGAACTGATCGCCCAGGCGATTCATGAAGCCAGCCCGCGCGCCGGCAAACCCTTCGTGACCGTGAACAGTTCCAACATTCCTTCAGAATTGCTGGAGTCTGAACTCTTCGGGCACACCCGCGGCGCTTTTACCGGTGCGGTGGCCGCCAAGAAAGGTCTCTTTGAAGTTGCCGACGGGGGCTCGATCTTTCTTGATGAGATCGGAGACATTCCCCCGGAAACACAGGCGCGGCTCCTGCGCGTGATTCAGGAGCGCGAGTTCACACCGCTGGGCGACACGACGCCGCGCCGCGTTGATGTTCGCATCGTTGCGGCCACTAATATCGAGTTGAAGGAGGCAGTCAAGCAGGGAACCTTTCGCGAGGATCTCTACTACCGCCTTTCGGTAGTGCCGATTGAGCTGCCGCCTTTGCGCGACCGTCGCGAGGACATACTGCCGTTGGCCCAGCACTTCATACGAAAATACAACGAAGAGAATGGCCGAAAAGTCTCGGAGCAAATAGCGCCTGAAGTGCTGGCGCTGCTTGAGGCGTATTCATGGCCGGGCAATGTTCGTGAGCTGGAGAACGCCATCGAGCGGGCGGTGGTGATTGCCCCCGGAGATGAGATAACGCGCGAATGTCTGCGCCCGGAGGTAAGCGATCCGCAGGCAGCGCTGGCGGTCGCTCGCGCCTCGGCGGGCAGTGCGTCGGCCCTCGACATTGGCCGCGGCGTAAACTTTTATGACGAAGTGCGCCGCTTCGAGATCGATCTAATTCGCCGCGCCCTGGAACAGACCGGTGGTCATCAATCCCGCGCGGCGCGTTTGTTGGGGATGAATCCCACGACGCTGAATTCGAAAATCAAAACGTACAATATCAATCTGCGACCCTGAGTGGGACAGGCATTCCTGCCTGTCGGTTTTTCTAAGAGGTTCTAAGAAGACAGACAAGAATGTCTGTCCTACTGCTATGCGACGACGCGAAGGCGATGGCTGTCCGATTGCGGGAGCGCTGCAGATAGTCGGCGATAAGTGGACGATGCTGGTCGTGCGGGATCTGGCGAACGGGCCGAAACGTACCACCGACTTGTTGGCCGCGTTGCATCCAATCAGCAGCCGCACGCTACTGGGACGCCTGCGCGACATGGAGCATGATGAGCTCGTCACGCGCAGGGATTATCACGAGAACCCGCCTCGGGTGGAATATGAGTTAACTGCGAAAGCGGAAGCGCTCTTTCCGCTGCTTGATGCCCTTCGTCAAGTAGGCCAATCGCTCGACTGCAACGAGTGTGAAGACCGCCGCGAGCGTCTCGGCTTTTATTGCGAATTCTGTCCGCGAACGACGATACCTCAACCGCTCCTGCAGGAGCCTGCCCCGGCTCCAATACGACGCGAGCTTGATGATCAGATTGTCTTGTTGTGAAGTGTCAGTTGTTAGTAGTCAGTTGTTAGTGGTCAGTGGTCAGTTGTCAGAAGTGGTTTGGCGTTTTGAATTCACCCTCCGGCCCCTTAGTCTCTAGCCTCTAGTCTCTAGCCTCTAAGTCGCCCGCTTCAGGCTTGTTCGGCACAATGTTACCGTCGGGCATGATGATCGCCTCGTGATCGGGAGTGACTTGTTCGCCTTCAATGGTGACCTCATCGCCACTGGGCATCGCGACGGGAAGATGATCCAGAAAACGCTCAGCGTCAATCGCGGCCATACAGCCGGTGCCTGCCGCCGTGACTGCCTGACGATAGACGGAATCCTGCACGTCACCGCAGGCAAATACCCCGGGAATGTTGGTGGCGGTCGAATGCCCCGAGGTTTTCAGGTAACCCACAGCATCCATATCCAGCTGGCCGTTGAAAAGGCCGGTATTCGGTTTGTGACCTATGGCGACGAAGACTCCTTCACAGGGGAAGACGCGCTCTTTACCACTCTTCAGATCCTTCAAGCGCACGCCCGTGACGCCCTGGTCCATGTTTCCCAGAATCTCCTCGACGGCTGTATTCCAGATAAACTCGATCTTATCGTTGTTGAATGCCTTCTCCTGCATGATCTTTGATGCCCGCAGTTTGTCGCGGCGATGCACTACGAAGACACGCGCCGCGTAGCGCGTCAGGAAGGTTGCTTCCTCCATCGCTGTATCGCCACCCCCCACGACTACGAGATGCTTGTTGCGAAACGCAGGCAGTGGACCGTCGCATGTCGCACACGCTGATACACCATGGCCGCCAAACCCGTCCGGAACTTTTGCTTCACCAGGGATGCCCAGCCACTGGGCCGACGCTCCGGAGGCTACGATCAACGTTTCGGTTTTGATAGTCGCATCGTCTATGTAAAGCGTGAACGGACGTTCCTGGAGATCTACGCTGTCTATCCAGGCCTCGAGGAACTCGGTGCCGAATCTTTGCGCTTGTTTGCGAAACTCCACCATTAGGTCCGGACCCTGAATGCCTTCGGAGAATCCGGGGTAATTCTCGACATCCGTCGTGATCATTAGTTGTCCGCCGGGCGTGGTTTGCTTCTCAGCATTGGCGGGTGCATCGATGAGAAGGGGCTTAAGGCTCGCGCGTCCCGCGTAGATTGCCGCCGTCAGACCGGCAGGGCCTGAACCGATGATCACAACATCTCGCTGAAGAGTTTCTTTGCCCATCGCGTTGCCCTATTCTCCTCTTAAACGTAGGGAATTCCTGTGCTTTATTGAAACAAGGTATAGCGTTTTCAGTTGCGCGTATAGTATAACTACTGACGCAATGGTAGTCGAACACGGCCGCTTGAAGCAGTAGGCCGATTGGCAGGAGACGTCCTACCCCAAGTGAGCGCACCGTTGACAACTTGCAGTCAGGAAGGGGGCCTGCCCCCGCTGCCTCTTGATCGGGATCCAACTGGGCCACAGAAAAACTTCTTGAGCACACTTTCCACAGGCCGTCCTTCTGAAACTTCGATCGCAAACATCGCCGTCCTGGGCGCGGGAACGATGGGCCACGGCATTGCTCAGGTCGCTGCTGCCGCTAATTATCCTGTAGTTTTATTTGACGTGAACAGGGAAGCGCTGGCGCGCGGGGTCGAAGCCATCGAGCGCAACATGGCCAGGGGAATAGAGCTGGCCAAGCTTACCGAAACTGAGCGGGACAATATTCGGCAAAGGATTCGCGGCACGATTCACTTGAGCGAGGCTGCCGGCGCCGATCTGATTATTGAGGCTGTCCCCGAAAAGCTCGAGCTGAAACAGAATCTGCAGCGCGAAATTGAATCCCTGGCCGGCCCCGACGCCATCTTTGCCTCCAACACGTCATCACTCTCCATCACTGAGATCGCATCGGTCGCCTGTCGGCCGGAACGTGTGGTGGGCATGCATTTCTTCAATCCAGTGCACATCATGAGGCTGGTGGAAATAGTTGTTGGCAAGCAGACTGCAGACGGCGTAGTTGATGCTGTGCGCGAAGTGGTGCGGCGGATGAGGAAAGAGCCCATCACCGTGCGCGATGTTCCCGGCTTCGCCTCCAGCCGTCTAGGCGTGACGCTGGGGTTGGAGGCGATGCGCATGGTCGAACAGGGTGTGGCCAGCGCAAAAGATATAGATACGGCGATGGAATTAGGCTATAACCATCCTATGGGGCCTTTGCGTTTGACGGACGTCGTCGGACTGGATGTGCGCCTGAACATTGCTGAGTATTTGCATAGCGCGCTGGCCTCCGAAACCTTTCGCCCGCCGGAGATTCTGCGCCGGATGGTCAGCGAAGGAAAGCTCGGCAAGAAAACCGGGGAAGGTTTTTATAAGTGGGGCGAGGCCCGCAGCTTAGAGGCCAAGACTGAGGCATAACAACTGACAAACTGACTAATGTTTACTGCCGACTGCTTACTGCTTACTGCTTACTGATTTCATGAGCACACCGTACAACAGCGAGGAGAAACGCTTTGCGTTGCGGATGGCGTTGCGCCTGCCCATCATTGTTTCCGGGCGTGCGGAAGACGGCGCTGCCTGGAGCGAGCCCACGGAGACGGATGATATTTCAACTTCCGGTACTTTGTTTCATCTGAATCAGAAGGTAAACCGGGGGGAGCGGCTTTATCTGCGCGCACACAAACCCGACGGCACTCCCATCGAAGCCACCGCGATAGTCATTCGTGTTGCTCCGGCGATCTACGGCACCGCGCGGGTTGGCGTGCAGATCGCCGAACCGACGGACAACTGGCTGCGGTTGTTTGTGTCGTGGGTCGCGGATGAACAACCCATGATTCCCGGTGATCCTGATTCCGACGACGATTAATCCTTCCCCCAACAGTCCTTCTTCCTTTGACAGACTGGAGAGTCTGTCCTACGCGTTGACGATTCTGCTGCCAGCCCTTAGGATTCTTCCGCCCAAATAAAACTGAATGGGTTCTAATGAAACGACAGACTGGAAAGTCTGTCCTACTCGTTGACAGCCGGAGAATCGATAAATGTCGCAAGCCATGCCGCAATCATACGAAACGCTTCTGGTCGAGCAGCGCGAACGCGTCGCAATAGTTACCATCAATCGTCCCGAGAAGAGAAATGCGCTTAATATTAAGACGCGCGAAGAAGGCGCGGCTGTTTTGGAGCAGCTCCAGAACGATGATGACGTCCGTGTCGTAGTCATAACCGGAGCCGGCGACAAAGCCTTTATCGCAGGGGCTGACATTGCTGAGTTTTCCGGCCGCACCGCGTTGATGCAGCGTGCCGTCATGCTGGGACGCTCGCTTTTCACCGCGATCGACGTTTTTCCAAAGCCTGTAATCGCCATGATCAATGGCTACTGCCTGGGCGGCGGTTGCGAACTGGCGCTCGCATGCGATCTGCGGATCGCCAGTGAGGCCGCATCGTTCGGGCAGCCGGAAATTAATCTTGGCATCATTCCCGGAGGCGGTGGCACGCAACGGCTGACGCGGCTGATTGGTGAAGGCAAAGCGATGGAGATGATCCTGACCGGCGAGATTATCGATGCGCAGACGGCTTTCAATTTGGGCCTGGTGAATCATGTCGTACCGGCGGACCAGCTGGCAGCAAAGACTATGGAGATTGCTAACCGCATCGCGGAGAAAAGCCCCATTGCGCTGCGCCTGGCTAAGGAAGCCGTTAAGGTGGCTTCGCGATCGAACCTGGACGAAGGCTTGCGCCGCGAAGTGGATCTATTTGCCCTTTGCTTTTCCAGCGAGGACAAGAATGAAGGCGTCGGAGCTTTTCTGGAGAAGCGGAAGCCGAACTTTACGGGGAAGTAGTCAGGGTGTGGGGTGAAGGGAGTTGGGTGTTGGTGGGAAATCAGAGGCATTCGAAGATTTGAGATCTGAAATTTGAGATCTGAAATCAGGGCATCGGAAATTTGAGATCTGAGACCTGAGAAGACGAAGTGAAGATCATTGTTTTTATCGTTGGCCTGGCAATCGCTGCGGCGGGCGGTGTCATAGCATACCGGGCAATCTTTCTTGAGCCCGCCTCCGCTGTGTTGGTTACGGAGACGGAGGTGCGCGAGCTTCCCAACACTCTTCGCGTAGTCGGCGGCATCGCCATGCTAATCGTCGGCGCGTGCCTGGCTTTCTTTGGCGCCCGCCGGGGAAGACAGTAACAAGAGTCAGGCGGCAGCAGGAGGCAGGCGGCAGGTCATTGAAACGTGAAAACCAAAACCTCAGCCAACACGCGACAGCCAACACGAGACAGCCCACACCCGACACCCTAGCCCGTAGACCCCACCCGCTTGACCTGCTTTTGCGCGCTGGGCTAATCTGCCTTCAACATTAATTTACGCCGCGTTCCTCAACGTTGATTTGATGGCGTGACCAATCAGGGGCCGTAGCTCAGCTGGGAGAGCGCATGACTGGCAGTCATGAGGTCAGGGGTTCGATCCCCCTCGGCTCCACCACTATTCGCATACCTGGGGCACCCACTATGGATGTCCCTTTTATTTTGTGTGCATGCTCTGAGTTAATCCGTATCAAGCCCAAGCCGAAGCCAAGCCGAATCCAAGAGCTATCGTCGGTCTAGATTTCGACAGGATATCCCACAAAAGACTGGCATTCAGCAAGATTACCTAAGATTCAGCAAGATTAGCTTGCAAGATTTTGTGCATTGGGGTAAAAGGAGCGAGCAATCGAGCCTGTCAGACTCAGATCGTCTCTCCACTCATTGGAAATCGTTTCCAATGCCTTTGGGGAAGTAACCGGTCGGCTGTGAGTTTATCCCAAACTTCGAATTAGACCTCACATGATGGACCAAAAGAGTTCGAGACGTAGTCTCCCTTATCAACAATAGTCATCAGCGAAAGCTGACTCTGAGAGAGATGGCAGATACCATAAATCTTTCGCCGTCGTGGCTGTGTCATCTCTTCAAGACTGACATGGGCACCTCTCCTGATCATTTTCTGGCTACGGTGCGATTGGAAAAGGCAAAGTGTCTTTTGGAAAACAGCTTCCTGAGCATGAAGGAAGTCATGACTTAGGTGGGGATGTCAGAGGCAGGTCATTTCAGCCGCAACTTTAAGACGGCCTACGGAGTCACGTCGGCCAGGTGCCGCGGCAGGTCTTCAAAGCCATGAGCTCCAAAAAGAAAGCTAAGGGGAATAAAAAAAAGAAGACGGCCCTGGTGATTTGCCGCGATCGCAAGGAGTTTTGGACCACGCAGACTCAATTCTGGCAGTGGGTCAGAGAAGGAGTAGTGGCCAAGACTGGTGATCGACCGCTGACTGGCAGCTTCGCCCGGGAACATGAGGAGTTAATGGTTGTATTCAGCAATACCGTATTGAATCTTGCTCACCCCAATCACGTTCGTGAGGCCCTCATGTCTCGTCGGTTGGGTCTGGGGCGATGAAAGAGGTGGTGACGATGAGTGCTCCAATGCTCGATTCGCTCAATCAGCCAACGAATCGCTTTCGTACTGGCGCCAAACAGCCTGTGCCCGCAGGTCTGTCGCCGAAGGGGCGAAACAGCAGGCAGACGTATGATCGGCGATTGCTACTGGTATTAATGCTGGTTGAGGACAATATGCGGCGCCAGTTGGTAATCCGAGATCTCGCCGAAGCCGTTAACCTCTCGCCTGGGCGATTGGCTCATCTATTCAAGAGCGAGGTTGGGGTTTCCCCGCAACGCTACCTGAACAACATTCGGCTGGAGAAAGCGAAAGAGTGTTTGGAAAATGGATTGCTGAGTGTAAAGGAGATTGCTGCTGAGGTTGGCCTTCCTAACGTGAGCCGCTTCTGCCGAAGTTTCAAAGTTCGTTATGGCACCACACCAAAGGAATATCGCAAGGCTCACCTGAGATTAGATTTGAAAAGCATCGGTGCCTCCGCTGCTTCCGTCTAAGCCAAAGGCCGCAAGTCAAACCAAAACAATTTCAGCCGTATCAAGACAACCGGCACCACGTCGTAGCAAGATCATGGCATGATTAGCAGCAACCAGTCTTAAATAGCTGTATCGGTCAATAGAAAACGCTTGCCCAACATATCTGGTGCGCATATAAGCACTCCCACTCTTAGATAGCCAGCCGGTGCTTCTCACGCCGGTTTCAGACTTCAGGCCGAGTTCCGGTTATTTAAGTCCCATGAATGTTGCCTAGCGAGATAGGCTTCCCCCGGGTATTGCCTGAACTATGATCGCCAGACGATCTATTCAAGCCGCGGGAGGATTGTGCGTTAACCTCGCCGGGATCAAAACCCAGGAATTGTCGCGGCAGTTATCAGTTCAGCTTCCCGAATTTCGGATTAACACTTCTCAGTCGCATTAACTTACCAAGACCTTTGCTTCATAAACTATCAGGTAAGAGGCAATGCCCTTCTCCACAGAGTTGAATAATCAGTCAGCAACGCAGTCTTCTAGTCCTGGCATTAGGACGAATAATTCGACTCGCGACCGCAGGGTGCAGGTGGTAAAGATTCTGATTGAAGATAACTTTCAGCTCAAACTGGATCTATCGGACATGGCCAAAGCAGTTAACCTTTCTCCATGGCGGCTGGCGCATTTATTCAAGGCTGAGGTAGGAATCTCGCCGCAGCGTTACCTCACCATGGTGCGGTTGCAGAAGGCGCGATATTACCTGGAAACCGGATTCCTCACAGTCAGACAGATCGCAGTCTCAGTAGGTATTCCCAACGCCAGTCACTTCACCAGAACGTTCAAGGCGGCCTATGGCTCGTCCCCGGTTCAGCATCGCAGCGCGCACTTCCGGATAGTTGATACTGTGGATAACGGCCGGCGTAGTCGACAACCGCTGCAGAGAAATGCCGGGACGGAGATTTAGCCAACTAAAGAACGAAACGCGCAGTGGTGCGAGGGAACAATTTATGGAAAAGAATATCGCTTTGTCTTTGGTCTCACTGAAGACCCGATCAAACATTTGGATTACTTGCACAGTCATGCTGGCTGCATTAGCCGGTTCAGCTTATGCCCAGAGCGGTACCGCTGCCGTCGCAACTCAAGGTAGCGGCGCGTCGTCAACTTCGTCTCATAAACAATCGGATTCCAGCGACGCGGCCGCCGCCGGTCGCTACCGGATTGGGCCTGGCGACGTGCTCGATATTAAGGTCTTCAACAAGCCCCAGTTCTCACGCGAAGGTGTGAAGGTCGATCCGCGCGGCATAATTCGCATGCCCCTTATCAAGGAAGAGATCCAGGCAGCTTGCCACACAGAGGATGAGCTTGCGGCAGAAATTACAACTCAACTAAAGGAGTATGTCCGAGAACCCGAGGTCATAGTGCAGATAAAGGAATACCTTTCAGAGCCCGTTGCTGTTCTTGGCGCGGTACACGCGCCCAGCCGCTTCCAGTTGCAACGGCGCGTGCGCCTGCTTGAGCTGCTGACATTCGTGAATGGTCCCGCTGACAATGCCGGACGAACCGTTCAGATCGTTCATGCCGGTCCGCCATCGAACTGTGTCGGCAGGTTGAAAGAGGGAATTGATGCTCCAACAGAATCAGTAGCCAACCAGATCGACTATTACAAACTCAGCGACACGCTCCGGGGCGATGAAAGATCGAATCCTTACGTACAACCGGGCGATGTGGTCTCAATACCGATAGCTGATCAGGTTTATGTGATCGGCAACGTTGTCAGGCCAACGTCAATTCCGCTGATCGAGACGTTGACTGTAACGCGCGCCATCGCGATGGCTGGCGGACCGGGTCTCGACACGAAGAAGTCGGAGATACATATCATCAGGCAGACACCCGGATCGACGGAAAAGAAGGAGATCCCGGTTAACCTGGAAGCCATCAATCACCACAAGGCCGAAGATGTAGTGTTAATGGCTAACGATATTGTCGATGTTCCTGCGTCCGGGGGAAAAAGGTTGTTCCGCAGCCTTGTGGGCGCAGTTATTCCCAGCATCGCCCAATTACCGGTGAGGGTAGTAGTTCCTTAGGAATGGTCCTTAAGCCAGGAGAAGAAATGAAAGAGCCATCAGAGTTAATTAGAAGAGAAGCGCCGGCGCCCGAGCCGGCGAGCTTGCTTGAGCGGACCATGCCTTACCACGGAGGTTCCGTGTATGACGCTTATCCAGGAGAAGCGACCAGTGGCTTCGGCCGCCTTCACGAATACTGGCGCGCGGTGCGAAAGCATTTAGCGTTGGTCCTGGGACTGGTGGCGACCGTGACCGGCATTACGGCCTTTTACATGGCGCGACAGCCGGATATATACGACGCAGTGTCCCGGGTCCAGGTTGATCAAGAGACTGCCAACAACCCCGGTATTGGCGCTCTTAAAGGAAATCCAATTATTCTAAATAATTCGACTCAGGATCCCACGTATTTCAACACCCAGGTTCAGATTCTCACGAGCGCCGGATTGCTTAGCAGAGTGGCCAGGACGCTGGACCTGGAACACAACCAGGCCTTCTTACACCCCCAGTCCATGCAGAAGCGATCAATCTGGGAAACGTTGACCGCCATGGTCGGCCTGCGCGCGAAGAACAGTAATCAGGAACGGTCTGCGGCTAATAGCTCTCGACTAACGCCCAACTCTTTGGCCCCGGCCCTCGCTCCTAATGACATTTCCGAGATTGATCATTTGGCTCCTTACGTGCAGATGCTTCAATCGGACGTGACCGTCAAGCCCTTAAACGATACCCGCATCATCGAGATTCGCTTCAGGCATGCCGACTCAGAGGTAGCGGCCAAAATAGCCAACGCAATATCCGACACCTTCGTGCTCTCTAATCTTGAGAGAAAGACTGAGACCAACGCGACGGCTGGCGACTTCCTGCAGAAGAGGATTGCGGAACTGCAATCGGACATACGACAAGGCGAAGAAGAGCTCATAAATTATGCCAAGAACCATCAAATTCTCTCGCTCGACGCCAGCCAGAATACCGTAGTCGATCGACTCGCCGGCCTGAATCGGCAGTTGTTAGAAGCGGAAAACAATCGCAAGGCCGCCGAGGCAGCTTATCGCTCCGTTCTGGCGCCGGGCGCCCTCGAAGCGCAGACCGAAGCCGCGGCGAATACAACGGCTGCAACCACCGAAGCTAAGATAGCTGAGCTAAAGCAAAAACGCGCGCAAGTATTACTCGAGTACACCGAGAAGTATCCCGAGGTGAAGGATCTCGATCAGCAAATCTCGATGCTTGAAAAGCAGTTGACCGAGCTTCGCACACATTCACAATCTGTAGTAAAGACCAACCTGGAGACGCGATATCGCGAAGCGCTTCAGAAGGAGCAATCCCTGCGCGAGGCTTTTGATAAGCAGCGCAGCGAAACTGTTACCCAGAACGAAGCGGCGGTAAACTATAGAATCATCCAGCAGGAGATCGAAACCAATAAGAGCCTCCTCGACGGCTTGCTGCAGCGATCAAAAGAGAATGATGTAGTACTTGCCGGCACGCCGAACAACATTCACGTTTTAGACTACTCGCCGATTGCAAAGTCGCCGATCGGACCTAAGCGTTTACAGTTCACGGCGCTGGGACTTCTATTCGCATGCATATTCGGGATCGCTCTGGCTCGCTATCTCGATTACCTCGACGACACAGTGCAAACCTCGGAGGATGTCGAGAGGGCTTTGCGCTTACCCACCCTGGCAGTAATTCCAGCGGTTGGAAGTCTGACGCGCAGGCGATTTCTTCCGAATGTGTCCGCATTGCAGCGTCGCGGAGAAAGTGATAACCAGGAATTGTTGCTCGGCAAGGATAAACGCTCGCCGCTGTCTGAAGCCTACCGGCAACTGCGGACCTCAGTACTTTTGTCCGCTGCGGGTGGAGCGCCTCAGACGCTGCTGGTCACCTCAAGCCAACCTGGGGAAGGCAAGACAACTACAGTCGTCAACACGGCGCTGGTGCTGGCGCAAACGGCAGCGCGCGTCATCGTGATTGACGCAGACATGCGCCGGCCTCGCCTGCATTCAATCTTTGCTTGCCCGAATAAGAGAGGCCTGAGCTCTATTCTTGCCAACAATATGAGCGGGGAGGAGATGCTCGATCTGGTCCAGCTGCATCAGGAGAGCGGACTGCACGTACTGACGTCAGGTACCATACCGCCAAATCCGGCCGAGCTAATTGGCTCTGAGCAGATGCAACGTCTGCTCGCTTTTCTCAAGCCCACCTACACTCATATCATCATAGATTCGCCTCCCATCGCCTCCTTTACCGACGGTGTCCTGATGTCTTCGATGGCTGACGGTGTGCTGCTGGTAGTGCAGGGCGGGAAGACCTCACGCTTAACGGTTCGTCGAGGGAGACAGAGCTTAACGGATGTGGGCGCGAAGGTCTTTGGAGTGGTCTTGAATAACGTCAACCTCAGTCATCAGGATTACTATTACCGCTACTATTACCAGAACAAATACTACCAGCATGAGACTGATGAATCCTCAGAGCTCGGCGCCACGGGAACCGGTTGATTGACATGTAGGACAGACATTCTTGTCTGTCTTCTTCCGCGTCTGTCTTCTTCTGAGAAACCGACAGGCAGGAATGCCTGTCCTACTAATCGCGAGCAACCAACTCCAGTCAGGCATGAATTATTGATGAGGGTCGTGTACCTGAACCCTTCCGGGCAGTTGGGCGGAGCCGAGAAGGTTTTGCTCAACATCTTTGCGAGCCTTAATGCAGCGCGGCCAGACTGGACACTACACTTGATTACGTCGGCGCCAGGGCCGCTCAACCATAGAGCTTCCGGGCTCGGCGTGTCCGTGAGGGTTTTGCAGTTTCCGCGGTCTTTGGCCAGGCTCGGTGATGCCGGCGCCGGCGGACCTGCCGGTAATCACACCGGACGCGCCCGATTGGCTTTGCAGCTACTCGCCTCGGTTCCTTTATTGATGCGCTATGCGGTTCGCCTACGCGCAACCCTCAAAGAGTTACAACCCGACCTGGTCCACACCAATGGTTTCAAGATGCACATACTGGGAGCGCTGGCATGTCCGAAACGGACTCCGCTGATCTGGCACCTGCATGATTATGTTTCCAGCAGGCCACTGATGGCGCGAATGCTGCGACTGTGCGCGCGGCGTTGCTCGCTCGCCATCACCAACTCTCATAGTGTGGGCGAAGACTTGAGGATGGTGTGCGGCAAACGCCCGCGAATTCAAACGGTGCATAACGGAATTGATTTGGAAGACTACTCGCCAAAAGGGCCGCGCCTGAACCTCGACCAGCTTTCGGGATTGCCTCCGGCCAACGGCAAGACAGTGAGAGTCGGCCTTGTCGGTACATTTGCCCGCTGGAAAGGACACGAAACATTTCTACGAGCGCTGGCCTCGCTGCCTGAGGATCTACCTGTGCGCGGTTACATAATTGGCGATGCTGTCTACGAAACCGATAACAGCCAGCACTCATTGCTTGAACTGCGGCGCATCGCGGTGAATCTTAACCTCGGGACGCGCATCGGCTTTACCGGGTTAGTTGAAGACAGTGCAGCGGCCATGCGGGCGCTCGACATAGTGGTTCACGCCAGCACGCAACCCGAACCCTTCGGCCTCGTCATCGCCGAAGGGATGGCCTGCGGTCGCGCGGTGATCGCCAGCCAGTCCGGCGGCGCGGCTGAATTGTTTCTTTCGGGCGTCGATGCATTCAGTCATACTTCTGGCGATGCAGACATGCTCGCTGAGCGCATCACCGAATTAGCGGCCCAGCCCGAACTGCGCGCCAGCCTCGGCGCCGCTGCCCGCGCTACTTCTGAGCAACGCTTCGATCGCTCCCGACTCGCAGTCGAAATGATTTCGCTTTATAAGAGCTTGATGCCCTCGGTGGTTGAATCCCAAAGCGTCCTTCTTGAAAGTAGTCTGTGATCGATTTGCATTCCAGCAGCGCTATGACCGACATCCAGCCGGCTCTCACGGTCGAACCCATAGCCCCACTCGTAAACGCACGAGCTTCTTTGAAAGAGGACGCTCCATTACGAGTCCTGCATGTCCACAGCGGTAATCTGTACGGCGGAGTAGAGACAACGCTGATGGCCCAAGTTCTAAACCGCCAGTTGTGTCCCCAAATGAGTCTTTCGTTCGCGCTGTGTTTCGAAGATAGATTTAGTGAGGAACTCTACAGAGCTAATGCCGATGTCACGTTATTGGGGGCGTGCCGAATTAGAAACCCATCAAGCATACGTCGAGCACGCAATCGCCTCAGACGATTGCTCGGTGAGGCCGATTATGACGTGGCAGTGACTCACTCAGCCTGGTCTCATAGCCTCTTCGGGCTTGTGGTCCAGCGCGCAGGCGTGCCTCTAGTTTCCTGGGTTCACGGTCTGGTGAACCCAAAACACTGGTTAGAGCGATGGGCCAGCATGATTCCATCCACTATGGCAATCTGCAATAGCGAGTTCACCGCGACATCGCTGCGCGTTGCCTATCCGCATCTGAAAGCTGCAGTTGCATATAACCCGCTAATTAGCGTTCCTAACTCGCTGCCCGAAGGGCGTCGCTTGGACATCCGGGAGGCTCTCGGGATATCAACCGAAAAGATAATAATCACCCAGGTGAGTCGCATGGAGGAGGGCAAAGGCCAGGCAGTACTGATCAACGGTCTTGCCAGGCTGAAAGAAATGCCGAATTGGGTCTGCTTACAGGTTGGGGGTCCGCAACGAAAAAAAGAATTTCAGTACATGATGGACCTCAAGACTTATGCGGCCAATCTTGGCATTTCTGAAAGAGTGATGTTTATCGGAGAGCGTTCAGACGTACCTTTCTTGCTCGCCGCCTCTGACGTTCTTTGCCAGCCGAATACGCGCCCAGAGACCTTCGGCAACGTATTCATCGAAGGCATGTGCGCGGGATTGCCTGTTATTACTACGGCAATTGGCGGCGCGCTTGAGATTGTTAATGACACGTGTGGATTCCTGTTGCCGCTGAATGACCTTGAAGCACTATCCTCCAGCCTGCGTTTTCTCATAGAGAATCCGGCGGAAAGAAAACGAATGGGTGCGTTAGGTTTTGTGCATGCGCGCGAAATATCGGGACTGGAGGGGCAGATGACAAGGATCTCAGAACTGCTAAGAGGGGCGGGAGTTAATAATCGAGTGCCAGTGTCCTAACAACTAAGTTCGAGCATTTTCCTTCGGTTTGCATAGGTTCGACGTTCCCAACCTAGGTAAGTAATGTTATCGATAGTTCTGTGTTTCGTAGCGTTCCTGGTTAGCTTTTTTGCCGGTCGGGTTTCCAGACTAGCGGGCTTAGTCACAACGATCGGTATCGGTTATGTTTACGGCATTGTTCGGGCGAATATTCCAGAAACGTTTTCACACTTCATTTTCGACGCGGCTGTATTAGGGTTTTATGTCACCCAATTCTGGCGCCCCTTTACTCCTGAACAAAAAAGGAAAGTGCAGGGCTTGAAGTCTTGGGTTGAGATTTTGGCGGTCTTGCCTGTCATTCTATTTTTCATACCGACCCAGGATTGGCTGGTGCAGTTCGTGGGACTGCGGGCAAGTATTTTCTTGCTGCCATTCCTGTTCATTGGCGCTTGGTTGGAACCCAACGAGAGATACAAATTAGCTTTGTGGTTAGCGGCTTTCAACATCGCAGCGCTCGCTTTCGCAGGTGTCCAATTCTTCGTGGGGGTCGAACCCTTCTTCCCGAAAAACGATGTAACGTATCTTATTTATAAGAGTAAGGACCTCGCCGGGCATACGGCTTACAGAATTCCCTCTTTCTTCAACAACTCCCATGCATATGCAGGCGCGATCACAATAACTTTGCCTTTGCTGCTCGGAGCGCTCCTTCAAAAGCATAAATGGGTCTGGGCTGGAAAGCTCTTGGCCCTGGCGCTGGGGGCCACGCTGTTGGGGATATTCATCACGGGTGCCCGCACTCCCGTACTTATCGCCGGCTTAATAGTCCTTGTAGCCACCTTCTCGATACGCAGCCGTCTTGGATATGCCGCTGGCTGGGTAGTCATCCTCTTAACCGTTGGGTGGGTCGTATCCGGACAGGAGCGACTTCAGAGGTTCACGCTTCTGAGTGATACCGACGCCCTTATCGAGAGGTTGTCCGGCGGCGTGAACATGGGATTCGTAGAGATGGCTCAGAATTATCCTTTCGGAAACGGATTGGGTGGTGGCGGGACCAGCATGCCATATTGGATGCAACGACAAGTTCATAATCCAGTCGTTATGGAAAACGAATACGCCCGGATAATGCTTGAGCAGGGCATCTTGGGATTGTCGATCTGGGTAGCATTTCTGATCTGGGCCTTGACGCGATACTCCGCGAACGCGCCCGACACATGGAATCTGGGACGAAAGCTAGCCTGGGTTGCCTGTCTTGCGCAATTTGCCGCAGGCGTCACTGGCACAGGCACCTTAACCGCCATTCCACATACGTGCTTATTGTTGTTGCTGTTGGGGTGGATCGCGGCCTCCGAATCGGCTCAACAGCTCTCTCCTGGACATGCGAAGACTGGGTTCTCTCTTGATAATACGCGAGTCGGCAAACGACAAGTTAGCGAACCTGAGACGGGCGGCTCATGGTTGGCCCGTCGTCGCAAAATAGCCTGAAGCTGTGGTTCATGGGCGTTGTCGAGAGGTTACTCAAACCTGAATATGTTTATAGACCAGCGCAATTGTTTCGTCGAGTCGTCCGGAGTTTTCAAAGAGAAGTAAGCTTCGAAGAGTTGCGTCTTCCATGGGGAATGCCAATCTACGTTAGGACAGACCACCATGTCGGGCAGGCGATATTGCATCTGGGGTTGTATGACTTAACAGTATCCGAGGCCCTATGGCGATTAATTGACGCTGGTGAGTTTGCAGTTGATGTCGGCGCTAACATCGGATACATGACAGGCATAATGGCCTCCAGAGTGGGAGCCGCGGGGCGAGTGGTTGCTTTCGAGCCGCAACCGGGAGTCTACGAGAAGCTCGTGCGCAACGTTGACCGATGGAAAGCTACCACTGGCACACGCATCGAAACCTATCCGCTTGCACTATCGGATCATGAAGGCCATGAAATACTGAGTACGCCGGATAGTTCGGAGCGAAACTCCGGTCTCGCATCCCTAAGCAAGAACTGGGAACGTCCGACCCAATACGACGTAGCCGTAAATCGATTAGATATGATTCTATCCGAGACGATAGAGATGTTAAAGATTGACGTTGAGGGACACGAAAGTAATGTGTTAAGCGGCGCTGGAGAACTACTTCAAGCTCAGAGGATCCGCGACATTATTTTTGAGGAACACGGTTCGTATCCCACGCCTGCGATCAGCTTGCTCGAGTCATTTGGCTACTCAATTTTCAATCTGGGAGTGAGAATGTGCGGCTTAAGGATTAGTTCCGTTACCGGGATGTCAACTCATCGCGTTTGGGAGCCGCGCAGTTGCCTTGCAACCGTAGATCCGAGGCGGGCATTAAAACGATTGCGCGAGAACGGCTGGTACACACTTGGGTGAGCGTTTCCCGATGGAACTTACCGGGATCGGCCGTCGGCTTGCTGCGCATGTGCAGTCTACTTTACCTTGCCGTGACAGGCACTGGAACCTTAACTTCAATCCCTCAAACTTGCTTGTTCCTGATGTGCGAAGGCTGGATCGCAGTCGATCCCTCAGCAGGCAATCTAACAAGAGTCTCAAGCTCTTGGGCGCGCCTCAATCAACCAGAACATAAACTGGCTGAGCAACACATATAAAACATCGCTTGACCAATATCTTGTGAGCCGCACACGCAGATTTCTGGGAGGTGTAAGCTTTGGGTACCTCAACCAGGGTGCCGTAATGCTGGTTGGGCTATGGCTCACGCCTTTCTTATTGCGGCGCGTCGGGCAGCACGACTACGGTTTGTGGCTCGTCGGCGCACAACTTCTCGCGTACCTCTCACTGATGGACTTCGGCATCGTCGCGCTGCTGCCGCGCGCGACCGCGTATGCAAAGGGCCGCGCAGGCAGTATCGAGGCTGCAACAGACCTCCCGGAGATCATCGGACACACCGCGCGCCTCGTGTTTTATCAAATGCCGTTCGTTGCGCTCGCAGCGTGCCTACTCTGGCTCGCGATGCCGGGCAGTTGGGGAGCATTACGAATGCCGCTCGGCGTCGTCATGCTCTCGTTCGTGTTGGCGTTTCCCTTGCGAATCTTTCAGGCAGTTTTGCAAGGACTTCAAGACCTCGCCTTTCTTGGAAAGCTGACAATAGCCTCCGGGTTTATCGGAGCTGCGCTCACCGTCGGCCTGGTCTTCGCGGGACTGAGTCTCTATGCGCTGGCGTTAGGTTGGATGGTGACGCAGTTTATGGCGGCTGGCGCCTGCTATGTACGATTGCGTCGTAACTTTCCTGGCATACTGCCGCGCCGTCTGCCTTCTTTGACATGGCTCACAGCGCGCGGCCAACTCACACAGGGCTTCTGGGTCAGCCTGGCTCAGGTCGCGCAGGTGTTGGTAAGCGGCACGGACTTACTCATCATCGGAAAGTTTCTTGGGCCTCTGGCCGTCGTTCCGTTTGCTTGCACGGGCAAACTTGTTGGCGTGCTTGCCAATCAACCGCAGATTTTGATGCAGGCAGCCGCGCCCGCGCTGAGTGAAATGAAGATGGCTGAATCGCGGCAGAGACTTTTTCAGGTCTCCACGGCTCTTAGCCAGGCGATGCTGATCGTGAGCGGCGCGGTCGTGTGCGTGGTACTGAGCGTTAACCAGGGATTCGTCAACTGGTGGGTCGGCGCAAACCAATATGGTGGGTTGTTGTTGAGCGCATCGCTGCTTTTGACCATGTTGCTGCGACACTGGAACACAACAGCCGTTTACGCCATCTTCTGTTTCGGTTATGAACGTCGCATCTCCGTGACGACGCTGCTCGACGGTGTCGTAACCGTGGGCGGCGCGATTCTGTTTGTGCGGCTGTTTGGAGCAATCGGCGCACCATTGGGTGCCGCACTCGGTGTCTGCCTGGTTAGCCTGCCAGGAAATCTGTCGGCACTCGCGCGCGAGAGCGGAGTCAGGCCGACGACTTTGATCAAGACGCTGTGGCCCTGGTTCTTTCGTTTTGTCTTTCTTGTAGCAGCGGCGTGGACCGTGGCCAGAGTCTTTGTTCCTCAGACGTTTGTGGGCATAGTCGTCGTAGTCTCATTGAGTGCGTCGGTTTACGGCATCGTGATGTTGCCTCTGATTCTGCGCGAGCCGCTCGGAACATATGTTCGTCCCCGCTTGTCTGCATTGCGGATCAAATTTCGCCGCGCGCCTCTAGTCTGGAATGCTGATGTCTAAGCCTTACCTGAAAGAGATTGCGCCAGTTGATTTCGACGCGCCCCGCGTTCTCAATCTTGGCAGCGGCAACCAGATTCAGCCCGAGGCAGTCAATCTCGACGTGATTCCGGATACCAACCCGGATGTTTTGCACGATCTAAACCAGATGCCATGGCCTTTCCCCGACAATCGTTTTTGCGAGGTGCTGGCTTACGATGTGATTGAGCATCTGGACGATACTATCTCTGTCCTTGAAGAGATTCATCGCGTATGTCGCGACGGCGCAATAGTTCGGCTTACAGTTCCGCACTTCTCCTGCGCGAACGCTTTCACAGACCCTACGCACCGCCACTACTTTGGACGCTTTAGCTTCGATTATGTCACAGGCCGGAGTGAACATTCTTTCTACACGCGCGCTCGTTTTCGAGAGCGATCGTCTCAAATCGTCTTTTATCCGACGCTTCTCAACAAAATTGTGTGGCGGATCGCGAAGCGTTATCCGGCTGCTTATGAACGGCGCTGGGCCTGGATCTTTCCAGCATGGTTTATAAGCGTCGAACTGGAAGTGCTGAAGATGAAAAGCAATTGATGCATGGCTGAAATCCGCGTCCTGCACATTGTCCCGGCTCTCTTTGGCACAAAGCCTGGCATCGTCGGCGGAGCGGAGCGCTACGCGCTTGAATTAGCAAGGCATATGGCGCAAGAGACGCCGACGACCTTGGTCAGCTTTGGAGACAAGGAGCGGCTTGAAACAATAGGCAATTTGAAAGTGCGCGTCATTGGCAATCCCTGGTACGTGCTTAACCAACGCACTAACCCTGTTGCTCTATCTCTCGTCCCCCAACTGCGGAAGGCTGATGTGGTTCACTGTCACCAACAACATGTGCTCGCGAGCAGCGTCGCAGCGTTCATCTGCCGTCTAACGGGCAAACGAGTATTCGTCAGCGATCTGGGCGGCGGTGGCTGGGATGTTTCGGGCTACCTTTCGACTGATCGCTGGTATCACGGGCATCTTCACATCAGCGAGTACAGCCGCAAGGTCAACCGCCACGCTGAGAATCCGCGCGCCCACGTCATCTTCGGCGGCGTTGATACGCAGAAGTTTTCGCCGGATGAAAGTGTCATGCGAAACGGTAAGGCGCTCTTTGTCGGTAGGCTACTGCCGCACAAAGGTGTGGACGATCTCATTAGAGCGCTGCCGCCGGAGATGTCGCTCGAAATAATCGGCCAGCCCTACGACACCGGCTTTATGCGCGAACTGGAAAAACTTGCGGCGAACAAGCGGGTGACTATGCGACATGATTATGACGATGCCGCCCTCGTGCAATCTTACCGCGAAGCAATGTGCGTCGTGCTGCCGAGTGTCTACAAGAATATGTACGGACATGAAACGAAAGTTCCGGAACTTCTCGGCCAGACGCTTCTTGAAGGTATGGCCTGCGGCGCGCCCGCAATCTGCACTGACGTTGCCAGCATGCCCGAAGTCGTTGAGGACGGGGTGACGGGTTTCGTTGTGCCGCCAAACGATCATGTGGCATTGGGAGAGAAGCTAGCGTGGCTGCGCGAGAATCCGTCGCAAGCGAGGGCGATGGGTGAGGCGGGCCGTCGTCGTGTACTCGAAAGATTCACATGGCCGGCGGTCGTGCGACGATGCCTGGAGATATACACGTCCTAAACTATCCAGTTACATCTATTTTGTCAGAAAGGCTTGAGCTTTCACTACCGACTAAGCAAGCTCATTAGGTGAAATATCATGTACGAGCCAAACGTCAAGCGCATTTTGAATCTGCTTTCTCCGTCTGATGTCGTGCTGGATATTGGTGGCTGGGCGCGCCCTTTCAATCGAGCTAATTATGTTATGGATGCCGAATCTTATGAGACCCGAGGGTACTATGGAGATCCAAGACCGGCTCAGAGCGGAGCTCAAGAGTTCTTTACGAAAGAGACATGGATTCAACGCGACATATGTGAGCGGACCCCATTTCCATTTGCGGACAACGAAATAGATTTCGCTATCTGCTCGCACATATTAGAGGATATTCGCGATCCTTTGTGGGTGTGCTCGGAGATCGTTCGCACTGCCAAGCGTGGCTACATAGAAGTGCCATCACGCATCGCCGAGTCATGTAGAGGAGTAGAGCCGAATCAGGTTGGCTGGTCGCATCATCGTTGGTTAGTCGATATAGAAGGCAATTCGATAAAGTTTCTAATGAAATATCACATGATCCATAGTCATTGGAGATTCTCTTTGCCTGAGTCTTTTTTAAAGCGACTACCGGAGGAACAGCAGATTCAATGCTTGTTTTGGCAAGATAGGTTCGAATTCTCAGAAACGACAATTCACGGGATTGAAAACATCGCTGTTGAGTTAGAAAGATTCGTTCAGCAAGTACACTCATACAATAGCTGGCGCCTGGACATAGATCGTCGAATTCGCCAAGCGCGTCGATTCGAAAGGCGCGTACTTGGCAAACTGCGTCGCACTGTAAGTGGTCGAAGAAGAAGAGCCAGCCTTGAGACCAGTGAGAGCCATGTGGGTTGAATACTGAACAGTGGCTGAACTTCACATCATCACCAGCGAATATCCTCCACAAGCAGGCGGCGTTAGCGACTACACTCACGTAGTCGCAAATGGACTCGCGGCTGCGGGCGATGAGGTTCACGTGTGGTCCCCTCTTGTTGAAAGCAAAGCTCAGAATGGCGCACCAGAATCGGCGCAGGTCTTCGTGCATAGAGATTTGGGTCGCCTTTCCCCGTGGGACCTGCGGCACGCAGGTGAACTGCTCGATCGGTTTTCTGCGCCGAGACGTTTGCTCGTTCAATGGGTTCCGCATAGTTACGGTTATCGATCAATGAATCTGCCGTTTTGTCTGTGGCTCTGGAATCGCGCCCGTCGCAAAGGGGACCTCGTTGAGGTGATGGCACATGAGTGCTTCCTGCCATTTAAACGCTGGGCTTGGAAACAGAACTTCGCGGCACTGGTGCAACGTTTGATGACGATGATCTTATTGCGTGCGGCGCGTCGCGTGTGGATTTCCATCCCCGCCTGGGAAACGCGTTGGCGACCATTTGCGCTGGGCCGGCAAGTGCCGTTCGTGTGGCTGCCCGTTCCGAGCAACATCGAGGTGGTCCATGATCCGATGGGAGTGTCGGCAGTTCGCGAACGCTATGGCGTAAATGGAGATCCGGTCCTGGGTCACTTCGGAACGTATGCCAGGCATGATCGAAGAGTGCTCGAAGCGACTCTGCCTCAACTCTTCGGAAACGGTGAAGAAACGAAGTTGATCTTGATGGGGCGCGATAGCGACTCTATGCGTGATCAGTTGATCAAACGTCATCCTGATTTGCGCGGCGTGATTCACGCGACCGGAACACTCGATGCCAGGGACCTTTCGCTTCATCTGAGCGCTTGCGACGTACTCCTCCAGCCCTGTCGGGGCGGCGTCAGTACAAGGCGCACAAGCATCATGGCCGGTCTTTCTCACGGAAGACCCATCGTGACAACAAGCGGTTGGCAAACAGATGCCCTCTGGCGTGAGAGCCAGGCCGTCGCTCTAGTGCCGGACGGGGACGTTAAGGCTATCGCGGAAGAGACGCGTCGATTACTAAGCGACAAGAAGGAACGAGAGCGCTTGAGCCGATATGCTCGAGTGTTTTACGAGGAAAGATTTGACTGGCGACATACGATTTCAGCTCTACGCAGATAGCTTGACCGGCCGGTTGATCGTGTTGCTTCAAAGCAAATGAGAAGTGAGATCACCCGTGCGACGCTCAATCGCGCGGTCTTCCCGCAGTATGAAACCTTCCATGAGTGCTGTACGAGAGGACTATCCGCCGTATATCCCTTCAAGTCAGTCGATGTGGCAGATCCGTTTGGCTGGAAGTTCGGCTGTGTCTGGCCACCATCATATGGCGCTTTTGGTCGTATGCGTTCGTTGCTGGCTGTGCATAACGCGCTCCGATTGGGGCCGAAGAGAGTCCTGGAAGTAGCAGCCGGAGGAGGTGGGTTGGCTGCCACACTTGCCTCCGAGGGAAGTGATGTCTCGGTTAACGATCTGCGCGAGGCGTGTTTGATCGACGCCGTAGGCGAGTATTCGACGGCGGAAAAAATAAAGGTGTTCGGCGGCAACCTGTTCGATCTGTCGTCGAAAAGAACTGGAAAGTTTGATCTGGTGTTGGCTTGCGAAGTCATCGAACATGTTGCGCACCCGGCCGAGTTGCTCAAACATCTGAAGAGCTTCTTGGAACCTGGAGGGCGTCTTTTGCTTACCACGCCTAACGGCTCGTATTTCAGAAACAAGCTGCCGACATTTTCCGCGGTAAAGAACTTCGATGAACTTGAGGCGAATCAATTCAAGCCGGACGCCGACGGCCATCTCTTTCTTTTCACTCCAAAGGAACTCTCTCAGACAGCCGCATCAGTAGGTTTGGCGATTGAACATCTCAGCGTCTGGGGAACACCACTGTTGAATGGCCACGCATTGTTCAGAGTTTTTGCCACCCGGTCTTTAATGAAAGTGGCCTATAAGATTGAGAGTTTAACCCAACGCTTGCCGGTATCCGGGCGCGAATACTTCTGTTTTGCGATGTCGGCGATTCTGCGTTCTGAGCAGTAATAGAAGATGCGCATTGCAATCATCAATTGGAACAGAAGAAAGGTTGGCGGGATCGAAACCTATCTCAGCACGGTCATTCCTGAACTGCATAGTGCCGGTAATGAAGTGGCCTTCTGGCACGAGCTTGATGAACCTTCGGAACGCGAGAAGATATGTCTCCCTCGGGGGGCGTCCTCGTGGTGTGTGGCTAAAATGGGTGCATGGCGATCGCTCGCGGCGTTGCGCAACTGGCAGCCCGACGTGATCTATTCACACAAGATTGAAGACCTTGAGCTTGAAGCGGAAACCCTGCGAGTCGCGCCTTCAGTTTATTTCGCGCACGATTATCAGGGGATGTGCATCAGCGGCACCAAGACAAACAAGCTTCCGGTTGTAAGGCCCTGCGACCGACCTTTCGGCCCAGCGTGCCTGTTGCATTACTTCCCACACAGTTGCGGCGGTCTGAGTCCTCTGACCATGATGAAGCTTTATCGCCTGCAAATGGCACGGCTGGACCTTCTGCATCGTTACAACGCTATCGTGACCCACTCTGAGTACATGCTTGCGGAGCTAATCAAACACGGCCTTTCCGCGGTGAACACTTACCTTTCACCTTGTATGCAGCGAACAAGCGCTAGTTGCATCGCGAACGGCGAATCAAACTCCTCGATTACTCCACTCATGGATTCGTTCGGTGTCGCAGCATCGTCACCTGGAATGCGCGACCGCACATACCGGCATCTGCTCTTTTCGGGACGCATGGAATTGCTGAAGGGTGGGCACGTGTTCCTGGATGCTTTGCCTAAAGTTGCCGCGGCACTAGATAGACCGTTACGCGTAACTTTTGCGGGAGACGGACGCTTGCGCCGGAGTTGGGAGCGACGGGCGGCGCGCTTGCAGGAGCGCGACAGGAGGTTAGACATTGAATTCATAGGTTGGGCAGACCGCTCCCGAATCGAGGCGTTGCTTGATGACTGCGACCTAATGGTGGTGCCAAGTTTATGGCCCGAGCCGTTCGGTTTGGTTGGGCCGGAAGCAGGACTAAAAGGAGTGCCGGTAGCAGCCTTTGCCGTCGGCGGTATTGCAGACTGGTTGGCAAACGGAATCAACGGCTACCTGGCACCTGGCGATCCTCCAACATCCGATGGACTCGCAGAAGCTATCGTCCGTTGTCTTCGCGATCCGCTGGTCCACGCCCGCCTGAGTCAAGGTGCTATGCGAATGGCAAGACGCTTCAATATCAAGAATCACCTGACGGCCTTGCTCGATGTCTTTGACCGCGTCAGGCGCCGCGATGTCTTGCCTGACTCGATAGTGCCGGCACCGAAGGAGCGCGCCGGCTAGAAACGATCAAATTGAGTCACATGAAAATCGCTCTGGTTGTGCACGATTTGCATGAGCATGGAGGGCACAGCCTTTACACGAAGATTCTGGCTGACGAACTCTCTCTTCATCACGAGATCACGGTCTTCGCCAATCGTTGCGAGCGCGCCGTTGATGCCGCCTGGAGTTTTCAGCCAGTAAGAGCGTGGCGCATCAATGCGCTAGCGAGTGTGCGGACATTCCCGTTGGGCCTCAAAACGCACACTTCTAGACTCGATGACTTCGACATTCGACACATGCAGGGATACTGCGGTGGGCAACCTAATGTCGTGACTGCGCACATGTGCGTCGCCGCTTACCTTGATTCGTTACGTTCCATCAGCTCGCGCAACCGGGCGTCGTTGAGGTTGATGGCAGCTGCGGAATCCCGCTTCTATCGACGTTATGAAGGGCGCGTGATCGCCATTTCGGAAAAAATTGCCAGCGAGTTGCGAGATTTCTATCAACTTGAGGGAGAAATTAGCATTATTCCGCACGGCGTGGATGCAGCGCGCTTCGCCAGCCTCAATCGCGAACAACACCGGTCGTACATGCGCGCGGAACTTGGCCTCTCTAACGGACAAACGGTAGCGCTCTATGTCGGCGATTTGACTAAAGCTCACACGCATCTCAAAGCACTGGCCGAGGCTGCTCCTGGAGTGCACTTCATCATCGTGTCGCGCTCAAGCCAGTACCGTTGGAACCTGCCTAACGTTCGTTTCCTGAATCCTCAGACTGGACTCGAACGCTACTATGCGGCGGCAGATGCCTTTGTCTTTCCGACGACCTATGACGCTTTCGGGATGGTGGTGCTGGAAGCGATGGCCTCGGGGTTACCAGTCTTCTGCTCCGATCGCGCCGGCGCCGCAGAGCTAATTCAATCTGGAAAAGATGGATTCGTATTCGCGCTCGACGATTGGGTCGAAGCGACTGTCGCCAGCCTTCGTGACCTTGATTCTCTTCGGGCTATCGGTATTGAAGCTGAGAAGACGGCACGCCGGCACGATTGGTCCACAGTTGTGCAACGAACAGAACAGGTTTACTTCGACGCGATGGCTGCCGAACGAGCCGCCAGGACCACGACGAATTACAACGTTAGATCAAGAGTAAGCGCGGAAATTGGGGTCGAGCGCAAACCGAGCTCATGAACAAACCAACGCTTGCGGTTCTCTACGGTCAAACGGATCTCCTCTCAACTTCATTTCAGACGCGCCAGCTTGCAGGTGCCCTTGGAAATTGGTTTGAGGTAAAGCAACTTTCCGTTCGACCCTCTAGGGGCAACTGGCTACGAGCCCTCGATCGTATGTCGTCTAACTACTTGTTACCGCTGATCGCCCAACCAAATACAGACTATGTTTTTTATGGCAACGATGGTGTGGCGGATTTGAGTCGCTGGCGCGCAAAAAAAATATTGTACTGGTACGACGCGCCGCAGGACTGGTCGAGGGAGCCACCAAGCAGGAGGCAGTGGGCGAGATGGCTGCGCTATCGCAATGTCATCACCGCCGATCACGTCTTTGCGGTAAGCTCGGCTCAGGTTGAAGTCGCCAAACGTTTGCGGAATGGCCGACACGGCTCAGTTAGCTACTTGCCAGTTGGTGTAGATTGTCGCGTATTCGATCCTGCTCGAGCCGATGCAGAGCGGGCGCGGCAAGAGTTTCGGCTTCCGGCGAAAACGATTATTGGCTATCTGGGATACCTCGGAACGTGGGAAGGGCGTATTGCGGGTGAGCCGCTTGTAGAGATTGCACCACAGCTATTGAAGCAGCATGACGTTCACTTCTTGATCGTGGGTTTTGGGCCAGCGCTTGAGATTCTCAAGCAACGGGTCGAACAGGTAAGCCTATCAAGACATTTTACTTTCACAGGCTTCGTTCCCGATGAATCGTTGCCAGACTGCCTGGCGGCAATGGACATCTGTATTGATACGCTGGAAGACGGGTTTCACTCTGAAGCCCGATCGGAAACCAAGCTGAAGCAATACATGGCAATGGCGCGGGCCTGCGTGGCAACAGCGATTGGCGAGAACTGCGTTGATCTTGATGCTGGGAAATGCGGCATGCTGGTCCAGCCGGGCGCTGAGAACCTTCTGCGCGGAGTTGCGATGTTATGCGCGCAGCCTGAGTTGCGCGCTGCTTATGGCCGCGCCGCGCGCAAGCGCGCAACGGAAATTTACGACTGGCCCGTCCTGGCCCGTCGCCTAGCTTTGAAGTTGGGGTTGGCTGATGTGCCAAGCCCCAATGCTCATGTTTTTCAATCAAACAATAGTTGAGTCGTATGAACCTGCCCCGCGTCGGAGTTGTCTGCGATCTGCGTGAGGAGAACTGGCCCAGCATGGATCTGGTTGGAGAGATGTTGCTAACACATCTTCAGCGAGACCATGCGGATTCCTTCTCATCTACGCGTCTGTGTCCGCCGATGCGGCGGCGGCTGACAAGCCAGAGGTCAGAGATCAGAGGTCAGAAGTCAGAGGTCGGAGGTCAGAGCTCAGAGGTCGGAGGTCAGAAATCAGAGGCCAGAGGAAGACGTTTCAATGCGGACAGGTTCTTGAATCGGTTCTGGGATTATCCCCGAGTGGCTCGGCAAAGAAGAGATGAATTCGACCTGTTTCACCTCGTCGATCACAGCTACGGTCAACTGGTACACCAGCTTCCGCCGGATCGCACCGTCATCACCTGCCACGATCTGGATACCTTTCGATGCCTGCTGGTGACAAACGGAGATCGCCGGGGCTGGCTCTTCAAGGCAATGATGAAACGAACTCTCAGTGGATTCAGCAAAGCTGCCAGAGTGGTCTGTGATAGCCGCGCTACCTACGACGAGTTACTTGCGCACGATCTGGTGTCGCCGGGTCGCCTCTCAGTAGTTCCTTTGGGAGTTCATCCGGCCTTTTCTGCGGCACCGAATGCTGTAGCGGACGCTGAGGCGGCACGCTTACTTAACCTCAACGGTGCTGAGACCATTGATATTTTGCATGTCGGCAGCACGATTAAGCGAAAGAGAGTTGACGTACTGCTGCGAGTTCTCGCTGAAGTTAGAAAGCAGTTTCCCCGGACGCGACTGATACGTGTTGGCGGAGCGTTCACGGCTCAGCAGCAGCTTTTGTCACAGCGCTTGAACTTGCGCGGCTCTATCGTTGTCCTGCCACACCTTGAACGTGGCGTTCTCGCTGCCGTGTATCGCCGCGCCGCCCTGGTTCTGTTGCCTTCGGAACGGGAAGGCTTTGGGTTGCCGGTTATCGAGGCGATGGCTTGCGGCACCCCGGTGGTGGCCAGCGATCTGCCGGTATTGCACGAAGTCGGCGGCGAAGCTGCGAGCTATTGTCCTGTCGCCGATGTTAATACGTGGCGCGATACGGTGTGTGCTCTATTAACTGAAAGGAATAAGAGCCCTGAAAGATGGGCGGCCAGGCGCGAGCAGGGAATCCAGAACGCCGCACGGTTTAGCTGGGCTGAGTATGCACGCAAAATGGTAGGTATCTACCGCGAAGTCTTGAGCTCCTGAGTAATCATTCATTCATCAAGCCAAACTCATACTCATACTCTCATTTGGTTTGATAAGACCCCTTAAGATCGATTCGGTCTGTCTCTGTTAGATATCTCAATTCACTAAAAAGCAAATTCAACGGAAAGGAGCTGCGGCCCAGTTTGCCTGAGGAAGCCGCAGGTCTTTTTCTTGCTGCCCGGTGTCTTGAGCCGCCCCTGGATTTGCCTACCCGGATGAAACAGATCCTCCCATCAACATCGGTAAACGAAGGAAAAAGAAATGCAAGTCTATGTTCGACCCGAACGGACAATGCAAACCGCAACCGCGGTGAAACTTACTCGTGCGCCGGCCCCACGGCGCAAAAGCGATCTAAGCGTCCTGCACATCGGCAAGTACTACCCGCCCTGTCGAGGCGGGATGGAGAGTCATCTCGAAGTCCTGAGCAATGAGTTGAAGGGCCTGGTAAATCTCAAGGTGATTGTCGCAAACGAAAGTCGCTGGACGGTAAGAGAATCAAGTGACGATCTGAGCATTACCAGGGTTGGTGAGATTTTCAAACTTCAATCGGCGCCGATCTGCCCGGGACTGATTCAGGAACTACGAAAGGCCAAGGCAGACATCATCCATCTGCATTGGCCCAACCCCATGGCGGTCCTGGCCTATCTGCTGAGCGGGCTCACGAGCAAACTGGTATTCACCTATCACAGCGACGTTGTACGGCAACGGAAACTCGCGGTCGCCTTCCAACCCGTTTTGCGACGCGCCCTCGATAAGGCCTCCGCAATCATCGCGACCAGCCCGAACTACGTGGAGTCTTCAGACGTGCTTTCGGCTTATAAGTCGAAGTGCAGAGTCATTCCATTTGGCGTCCCCACCGGTTATTTCGAGCATTGCGATTCTGCAGCAGTGAAGCGGATCCGCGAGCAGTATGGCCCGCAGATCGTACTCGCGGTCGGACGGATGGTTTATTACAAAGGCTTCGAACATGTGGTGCGCGCGATGGCCCTGGCGAAGGGAAGACTATTACTAATTGGACAGGGACCGCAGCGTGACTATCTTGTCAGGCTGGCGATCGACCTCAACGTTCACGACCGGATCGTTTTTCTGAACGAGGTAGACGACGTCCGCCCTTATTACCATGCGGCCGACATCTTCGTCCTGCCCTCAGTGATGCGCAGCGAAGCCTTTGGCATTGTGCAGCTTGAGGCGATGGCCTGTGGCAAACCGGTAATCAATACTCAACTGGATTCAGGTGTCAATTTCGTGTCGCCTCACGGCGTATCGGGTCTAACTGTACCGCCGGGTGATCATATTGGACTCGGTCACACGATTAACTACCTGATGGATCGGCCATACCTCAGAACCAGGCTGGGCGTCGGTGGAAGGCATCGCGTGGCCCAGAACTTTACCGTGCGGGGAATGGTTCAGCAAACGTTGGATCTCTACGAGGAAGTAATCATGAATGGGCATCAGGAGGTGAGGCGATGAAGACTTATCTTTTGCTTTTCATCCTGGCCACATGCAGTTCTTTGGGTCTTACCCCCCTGGTGCGCCGAATCTGTCAGCGGTTTCGGTGGTTGGACGAGTCGAGGGACCGGAGAAGTGTTCATTCAACTGCGATACCTCGGATGGGTGGGATTGCCGTGTACGCTTCGGTGATTATCGGGTTGCTGCCGTTACTTCTAATCCACAACCTGTTTACCGATTCCCTGAAGGAAAGTTTCCCGCACCTGCCGCGAATACTCGTGCCGGCCTCGCTTACGCTGCTGCTGGGAGTAGCCGACGATCTCTGGGGACTAAAGGCTCTGCAGAAATTTGCCGGGATGGGTGTTATCGCATTGATCTTCTATGCGATGGGTGGACGAGTTGATGGGCTGTCCATGCCGTTCCTGGGCTCCGTACACCTGCCAGCATTCGTCGGTCTTTTGGTAACTGTAGTTTGGATTGTGGGTATCGCGAATGCGTTCAATCTGCTTGACGGAATGGATGGCCTGGCTGCCGGCGCCGCCGTCTTCTCCTCGTTAGTAATCATGGCAATCTCGCTCATGCTGGGTCGTCCCCTGGTGATCGCCGTAGCCCTGGTTCTCTCAGGAGCTTTGATTGGCTTCCTGCGTTATAACTTCAATCCCGCTTCGATTTTTCTGGGAGACTCGGGAGCGCTGTTCATCGGTTTCATGTTGGCAGCGCTCTCAGTCGAAGGAGCGCAGAAAGCGTCCACCGCAGTCGCAGTGGCTATCCCTATTATGGCATTCGGGCTGCCGATGCTGGATACGGGATTCACAATGTTGCGTCGCTTCATCAGTGGAAAGCCTTTATTTGAGGGGGACCGGGAACACATTCACCACATGCTCCTGGAGCGTGGATGGTCGCAGAAGAAGACGGCGCTCGCATTGTACGGAGTGTGTGCTCTCTTTGGTCTGCTGACGCTGCTTTTCGTCGAAACCTCAGACCACACAACTGGATTGGTGCTCTTCGTAGTTGGCGTGGCGATTGTGCTGGTGGTTAGCCACCTGAGATATCACGAGGTTGAAGAGATCAAGGCCAGCGTCAAACGCAACGTCGGCGATCGGCGAGTCCGCGGAGCCAACAACATCACGGTGCGACGAGCGAGTCACAGCCTGGCAAAGGCCAGGACGCTGGCGGAGTTTTTCGAGGCGGTAGTTTCAGTCCTTGAGATCGGCGAATTCGCCCAGGCGGTAATGATAATCGGAGGCGCCGGTGATCCCGCAGCGAATGAGGCAATCCTGTCCCGCGAATTGGGAGTGCCTGCCTTGCGTCAGGCACACATGCGAGATGGAATGATCTGGTGGACCTGGACAACAAAAGACATGAACACGCGGACGGTGGGCAATTCCACCGGCCTTTGGAGCCTGCGCATTCCCCTGGCTACCGGAAATACCTCGTTGGGATACTTCAATCTCTACAGAGAGCTGGAACGAGACAGCGTTCTGTTGGATATCAATTATCTATGCACGCTGTTTCAAGAGCAGTTGGCCAAAGCTGCTGAAAGATTGTTAAGAGAAGAGTTCGAGCAAAAGAAAGCCCTCGCTGCGGGTGCCTGAGTCAGGCGCTCAAAATCCATCGGGCTTTCCGTCAGAACGATGTCAGCCCTCGTCGAATCGAAGAACAGCCTTAAGAGCTTCAGCAGAACGAGCTTCTCGCGAAAAGCGGTTAGCCGTACGATTGGCGCAATCGCGTTCAACTCCCTCCTGATGTTGATTGTCTTGACGGCTATTCCCTACGGAGCTGCTGAGCCCTGGTGGAAAGCGTTCTTTGAGTGTTTGGTTTTTGTGTTGGCGGGATTGTGCGTTATTCAGAAGCTTGTTTGGACGGAAGCACCGGGGCAGAATCTACGTCTCTTCGTTCCCATATTTGTGTTGTTGGCTTTTGCCTTCATCCAGACAATCTCCTGGTCAGGTTCAGCCGGTAATGCAATAGACAAAGTCAGCCGGACCATAAGTGCGGACGCGTTTCAGACACGGCTTTTCATCATCCATATCTCTGCCCTCGTTGTAGTGGTTTGGCTCTTGAGGTTACAGACTAACAGCCAGAAAAGGCTTCGTCGTCTCGTCGAGCTGGTCATAGCCACGGGATTCCTCAGCGCTTGCTTCGGTCTTCTGCGGCAAGCAAGCCAGCGCGAAGCGGGCTTTTTCCTTCCAAACCTTGAACAAGGTTTCGGTTACGCTCAGTTCATTAATCCGAATCATTTTGCATTCCTCATGGAAATGACCCTCGGACTAACGCTCGGAATTGTCGTTTCGCTTGGTGTTACGGGTAGACGCTTGGCGCTATATATTATCGCGGCTGTTCCGATGTGGATTGCCCTGGTGCTCTCTAACTCGAGGGGCGGTCTCCTTAGTATTCTTTGTCAGCTACTTTTTCTCGGCCTCATATTCCTAAGTCCTAGATCGGAGCATGCTCGTGGAAAGACAGAGACCCCCGACCGCTCGTTCTTGCGCACCAGCCGGCTGTTCGCGATTCGCGGGATATTGATCGTGGCGTTGTTGAGTGCGGCCATAGTGACAGTAGTGTTCGTAGGTGGTGATCCGCTGGCGGCAAAACTGGAAGCTGTTCCCGTCGAGCTTAGTCGCACGACTGCGGATTCCTACGTGCTGCGCCAGAACATTTGGCGCGCAACCTGGGACCTGATCAAGGATCACCCGATTGCCGGTGTGGGTTTCGGGGGTTATTGGATCGAGATCACGAAGTACCACAACGCGTCGGGAGAAGTAACGCCGCAAGAGGCGCATAACGATTATCTGGAACTGCTGGCAAGTGGCGGCGTAATCGGACTCGCGATAGCGACATGGTTTACCTTCGTGTTCGTTGGGGCCGTGCGCCGACAACTGAGAGTTGCCGATCATTACCGCCGAGCCGTAACGCTGGGCGCTCTGGCCGGAATACTGACAGTTTCGGTTCATAGCCTGGTAGATTTCGGACTACATATTACGATAAATGCTCTCGTTTTCGTGGTGCTTATTTCTCTGGCCACGATCGATACTCCCAGTCCCAATATCAAGGAATTCCGTGCCGGCGGGCGGACGGATAAATCATTGACCCAGCGACTCAGGGTCAGTATACTCGGCGGCAGTTTTTCCAAACCGCGGACGTAATAAACCAAAGTGCTTCTCTGATTGAGAAGGAGGTTACCCGTGAACTCCAGATACAAGCGACTCACCACCTTCACTGCCTCGTTTCTTATTCTTGTGATCGTTCAGATCTATGGCGGAGTAAGCTTCGCTCAGCCCGCTGCCACGCTCGACACATCGGCAGCCGAGTCTCCGCAAGCAACGGCTATTTTGACTACCAGGGGCAACAAACCGATAAGCGTCAATGGAGCGAGCGCGATCACCGGGGCAACAATTGTCCCTGGAGCGCTGGTTGAGACACCCGACCATGTCGGCGCCACCATGAATATGAGCGCGCTAGGGAAGCTGGACATGGCGCCGAACACCCGACTTACCCTGGACTTCGATTTCCACGGAAGCGTTAGGGTGACTCTCATTCAGGGATGCATCGTGCTGTACACGAAGAAGGGCACCACGGGCGAGATCGATTCATCAAAGGGCGGAGTTTTGGGAAAGACCGATCCTAAGGAAGACGGGGTTCTAAGGACTTGCACGGATGGTGCTACCGGAGTTCCCGGTGTCGTTTCTGGTGCTGGAGCGGGTGCCGGAGGTGGTCTTGGTGGAGGTGCCATTGCGGCCATTCTCTTAGGTGGCGGGGCGGCGGTTGTCGCCATCGCGTTAGCATTGCGGGGATCCAATCCCAGTCCTTCGACGCCATGAGTTGGTGCTAATTGGTTTTGGGCTTAAAGGCGTGCACTCCGCAAAAGGAGCGCACGCCTTCTGTTTTGAGTAGGAACTGTCAGCTCGTACGGAGCGCCTGGTCACAACAATCCTGCGTTATCTTTACTGCTGAAACATGGCGACTGACGATACCGAGAAAACACATTCGCAGGTTGTGCGAATCGTAAGCGATGTAGGTTTACTCCTCGTCTTTCTTCTCCTAAGTTTGCTTGCCGGACGGGCGGGGCTCGCCAGCCTTTTTAGTCGTTACGCGGCGTTGAGTAATCAGCTCCCCGCTGCGGACCTCGCGGTTAGTCTTAGCCGCAATGATCCTGATGCCCATTTGATTCGTGGCGCGTTGTTCGAGGCAGCAGGCGATTTGTCGCGAGCAGTTGCCGATTACCGTGACGCTGCATTGCTTCGGCCCAACGATTATGTTTTGTGGCTGAGCCTGGCGCGGGCGCTTGAACTGAATGGCGATGTGCCCGGCGGACTTGTTGCCAGTAGCCAGGCCGTACAGCTGGCGCCTTTTTATGCGCAACCCCACTGGCAATTTGGAAATATCCTTATACGAGCGGGGCAGCGAGACAAAGGATTTCGCGAGCTTAGCCAGGCGGCGGCAAGCAATCCGACGCTAATGCCCGGTATAATTGATTTGGCCTGGCACATATCAAACGGCAATCTTCAATTCGTCGAACGGTCCATCAACCCCCACTCTCCCGAGAGCTATCAAGCTCTGGGCGAGTACTTTAGAAAACGGGGAGAAGCGACGGAAGCCATCGCCATGTTTCGTGCTGCCGGAAAAGCGGCGCAAGAAGCACGCCGTGCTTACCTGGGACAATTGATTTCGGCCAGGCAATTCAAAGATGCTTATGCCCTCTGGGTCGTAGACCATCCGCCTAATTCACATAACGCTCCTGGTGCGATCATCGATTCCGGATTCGAGCAGGAGAGTGATTTGGATGAGCCCGGATTCGGCTGGCGCAAAGATAATCATGCGCCGTCGATGAAGCTCTCGCTGGATCCGGCAAATCCGAAAGAAGGACACTCCAGCGCGAAAGTGGAGTTCAACGGTGATTCTGATCCCGGCTCGCCGATCCTCTCGCAGTTAGTTCTGGTTGAGCCCTCCGCTCACTATCAACTACGCTTTGCCGCCCGCACCGAGGATCTTGTTTCCGGCGGTTTGCCGCGCCTCGCGATCTTTGAAGCCAGTGATCGACGCATCCTTGGGCAGCCTTTGCTGTTTCCTCGAAACGCGGACATGTGGTCCGATTTTTCGATCGATTTCAGTTCTGTTAAGTCGACCACTGCTATTGAGATCACGCTCGATCGCGAAAGTTGCAGCAAGTCGCCCTGCCCAATCTTTGGTCACCTTTGGTTGGATAACTTCTCGCTGCAGAAGGGGCGCGGGAATTAGCCGGGACCCGACGTTACGGTGGCATTGTGTGGCAAGTTCGCTGAGCTACCTGACCTGGACCGCTCAACTCTTTATCTTGATAAGAAAGGGGAAGCTGGCATGAGTAAATCCTGCCGTACGTTAGCCCTGGTGTTTTGGGTCCTGGGTTTGATAACCACAACGGTGGCCGTCGTGTGGAGACTGCTTCCGTACTACCATCGCATGAACTTGAACGTTGAGATGCGCAGCGTGTTATTGCTTGCAGCGGTCCTGTTCCTGGGGGCGCTTGCGACCCAGGCGGTCAGCCGAACTGAGCCCCGCTGAAGAATTCGCCATCTCTTCCTGAAAGATTCAACCTCTTGCGACTCCGCACGCTTCAGAAGCGTAACGCGAAAAGCAGCTAGCGTCTTCCATCCTGGTTCTTAGTTTATATAGATCATAACGCCGGGCCACCAGTGATCTGAACCGCTCTTCTCGCATTCCTCACGGATGTCTTTGCGTGTAGCGGCGCAATAAGATCAACCTACTTTCTGGCCTTGCGCTCCAGCCGGGTTCGATCCCCCCTCCACCAATCAGAACTGACCGCGCGCTCCGCCTACTGCCTGGGTAGAGCGCTAAACAAAGATCTTCACTGATAAACTCACCAGTCGCTCCGGCCACTCGTCCGCCTTCATTTCGTTTTCTTGGAAAAGAGAAGTGATTGACCTTGTTATTGATTCATACGTGTCGAGTGTCCGTTCCCCGTCGCTCGTTTGAGAGGACAGTGGGAAGTCAACTGGAAGGTTGCAGGTTTAGAGTTGCGATTGCCCCCGCATCTCTATTCCTGACCACCTCTGGGCAATCGCCTGGTTCATGCCTGTCGAATGTCGGTTGTGCATACTAAGTAGACAACTCAACGGAGAACATCATGAAAAATTGCTTAACGATGCTGGCGAAATCGCTTGCCCTTGTTCTGGCCACCGTCGCCGTCCTTGCGCTGAGCCAGAGTGTCGCACGCGCCGACGAGGTTACGGTTTTGGGTTCTACAACCGGAACTGTTACCGGCGTGCCCCAGTTAACTTTTTTTGGTCACTCCTTTATCGGTACCACTGCCCTGGGCATTGGCTCCCTGAGTGGCTTTAATCACCTGGGATCATTCTCGCTAGCCACCGCCCCACTGGGGCTCGCGTCGGGTGCGTTCACTCTAAGCGTAACCTTCGAATCCCCGAGCGGTATCGCTGGAGGTCAGGGCGCAACTTACACGGCAATTATCACCGGCAGTGTCTCGCCAAACGTAAATCAGGGTGGAGTGAACATCCATTTCCTCAATCCAAGTCAGACTTTCACGTTCAACGACGGAACGAACTCTGGCAGCTTTTCACTGACAATCCCCGATCTGTTCGTGCAATCGGGACAAACTGCTTTCTTGACGGCTGGCATAACCGGCCAACAGACCGCAGCCGTTCCGGAGCCTGCCACGCTATTGCTTCTCGGAACCGGTTTGACTGGTCTGGCTGGAGCAGCTCGGCGGCGAGTGAAACGCCGGCGCACTGAGGAGTAATCCCGGGATCTGCCATTTGGATCTTTGTTCCGCGCGGGCGTACTGGCTAAGAAGAGCTTGAGGAAGATAATGAAGAATCAACTAAACACTCTAGCGAAGGCTCTTGTTCTAACTGTAGCCGCTGTCGTTATTCTTGCGCTTGGCCAGGGTGTTGCCCGGGCCGATGAGGTTACGGTCAGGGGTTTTACTACAGGAAGCGTCACGGGTGTCCCCCAACTCACATTCTCCGGTACTCAGTTCTTTATTGGTACAACGGCATTGGGCATCGGGTCGCTGAGTGGCGTCAACAGCTTAGGATCATTTTCCCTGAGCCCGAGCGATTTACCGTTGTTATCCGGCTCATTCCTTTTGAACATAACCTTCACCGCGCCGGTCGGCATTGGTGGCGGACAAATTACTTCGTACACAGCAACCATAGTCGGCAGTGTCTCGCCGAATGTGAATCAGGGTGGGATAAATATCCATTTCGCGAACCCAACTCAGGCCTTCACCTTCACCGCCCAGGGTAATCCGACTGGCAGCTTTACGCTGACCTTGCCCAGTGATGTGTTCGTACAGACGGGCCAACCAGCTGAGTTGACCGCGGGATTTACCGGAGCGCAGGAAGCGCAGGAATCCTCTGTACCCGAGCCGGCGACGCTCCTTCTCCTGGGTACGGGACTAACTGGCGTAGCTGCGAAGTTGCGCAAACGTAAGAAAGCCCGCGAAGAGAATGACAACTAGTCGTTTTCTTCCGAGCTGGAAGCAGAACGTAACGACCGAGGGTCCCAATGAAAAACCGATTCAACATTGCAGCGAAGTCTCTGGTTCTAGCTATCGCCACCCTCGGCATCCTTGCGTTTAGCCACGGTGTCGCGCGGGCCGATGAGGTAACAATCTCAGGTTCGACCACCGGAACTATTACCGGCGTTCCTCAACTAACATTCGTGGGTAACCCATCCTTTACCGGCATCACGGCATTGGGCGGCGGGTCGTTGAGCGGTGCGAATCGCCTGGGCACGTTTTCTGTTAGCGCCGACTCTTTCCAGTTTGTGACCGGGACGTTCGTTTTACACATAACGTTTACGAGCCCGACGGGTATCGCCGGCGGCCAGGATGTGTCCTTCGACGCGGAGATAACTGGCACGGTCGCGCCAAATCCCGATGAGGGCGCTGTATTTATCACATTCGATACCCTTATCTTAGAAAGGACTTTCGATAATGGGACGAGTAGTGGCGACTTTACCCTGTTGCTGGATGTTCCCGCATTTATATTGGTGCCGACGGGCCGGTCTGTCGATCTAAACGCGAGAATATTCGGGCAACAAACATCAGCCGTTCCCGAACCAGCCACACTACTCTTACTGGGAACGGGATTGACCGGCATCGCCGCGAAGTTGCGCAAACGGAAAAAGGCGCGTGAAGAAACTGTTAACTAAAGAGCGGCGCACAACTGCTAAAAGTAAATAGAAGGCCGACGAGATCAAATCCCGCCGGCCTTATTGTTGGTGTTGCTCTGGCGAATCACGACCGGACGATCAATCCAGCAGAAACTTTAACAGTCCCCCCGCGGCTGACACTCCGGAAGCCCGCTCGTCATCTAAAGCAATCATCCTGCCCATTGGACCAGCGCGGCGAGCAGCCGCCAGTTGTTCGGCGCGCAACTGCCGGCGCTCTTCTTCGAGTTCCTGCTTTTCCCGGGCGCGCGAAGCGTCCAGACCTCCGCCACGGATAAACTCGACAATCTGGCGCAATTCATCTGCGTCGAACCATGTGCCATGACCCTTGCAGACATCGATCACCACGCCTGAACAGCGGGCAAAGTTGATCCGGTTCATCAGTTGTGAACATTGCGGACAGGGCACATAACGCACTTTGTTTTGCGGGCTGAGGTTCACCGGATGCGAGGGCGCGAGTGAAGCGGTCCCTAACACCGCAGCCTGCTGCTCGCGATCGGCGCAAATCTTTTCCAACGCCCCAGCCTCCACCCAGAGGCCGCTGCATTGTTCGCACTCGCGTAACTTAACTGAACCGATTGCGACCGCCGCCATGTTTGCCTGGCAGCGAGGACACTTCAACGGCGCCGCCTCAGCATCTTCAGCGCGCGCTGCGGCGGCGCCGCAATGCGGACAATGCCTGCTGCCGATGAACATCATGCCGAAGCACGAAGGGCAGGCGACGGTAGCCAGTCGCGAGCCGCAAAAAATACAGGTAGTGGCTTCGGACGAACTGGCCGCCCCGCAGTTTGGACAGTTGAGTGTTTGAGCTTCCATCGTTAGTTCAGTAAGCGCCGGATACGCGCCGCGGATATGCGGCGCGGCCGCAATTGGAAATTGCCGGATGAAGCGACTAGCGCTATGCCATCCTGAGTTATACTAGCAAATCAAAACCAGGAGGCGCACCGATTTTGGAGTGCGGTGGCAAGCGCAGCGCGACACCGCTTTGGACAGGAACTCGAATTGGATTCATGATGGCGCTGACGAGACTTGCCTAAAGCGCCGTCGCCGCTTCGCTCTGCCGGCGCACTCCATAGGTCAAACCGCTCTAACTCAGAATCGATCAGAAACACATGAGCAGCGTGCTGGATGAAATCACCGAGCGTGTCCCTGAGATTGAACCTTTTTTGATTTCCGCGGCTCTGAAATCTGAGCCTGAACCACCAATCGTCCTCGGATTGGATATCGGAACTTCAGGCGTGCGCGCCATGCTGTTTGATGGGCGCGGCGATGAGATCGAAAGCGCCGGAGTTCAGCTCTCCGACGATCTGTATCAAGCTTTGAGCTCCGGCTCCGACGCTGACGTTGATGCTCTGATCAATCATGTCCTGCGGGCAATCGACCTGCTGCTCGAACACAGCGCTGATAGGTTGTCTCGCGTCAATCTGGTTTCTGTTTCCTGTTTTTGGCACAGTCTGGTCGGTGTCAACACTGAGGGAACTGCGATCACTCCGGTCTTTGGTTGGGCTGACACGCGCGCTGCCGGCGCGGCGGAACAACTGCGGCAAAGTCTTGATGAGCGCAGGTTTCATCAGCGCACTGGTTGCCGCTTTCATCCGAGTTACTGGCCGGCAAAACTGAAGTGGCTGCGCGCGCAACATGGCGATCTTTTTCAAACAGTAGCAAGCTGGATGTCTTTCGCAGAGTATCTTCAGCGTCGTCTATTTGCCGAGACCGAGGTAAGCATATCGATGGCTTCGGGCACCGGCCTTTTGAACCAGCAAACCTGTGAATGGGATCACGAATTGCTTCAGCATTTGGAAATCGCGCCCGCTAAACTACTTGCGATCGCGCAGCCCGGCAGAACTTTTACGATGCTGTGCGATGAATACGCATCGCGCTGGCCTGCGCTTAGCTCAGCCCAGTGGTTCCCCGCAATCGCCGACGGAGCGGCAAACAATATCGGAGCGGGCTGCGTTACAGCGGAGTCGTCCCTCCTCATGATCGGAACCTCCGGCGCGATGCGCATAGCTTACGAAGGTGAACCGCCGCCGGTGCTGCCAACTGAGCTGTGGTGCTACCGTGTTGACCGCCGGCGCGTCGTCGTAGGTGGCGCGCTTTCCGATGGCGGCAGCCTTTATCGTTGGATGCGACAAACGCTGGCCGTATCTCAGGACCAAGACGATATCGAGCGCGCCCTGACGGCGATGAAACCTGATATGCATGGCCTGGTGATTCTGCCTTTCTGGGCGGGTGAGCGCAGTACTGGTTGGTCCGCCATGGCGCGGGGCGCGATTCTGGGACTGACTTCCAATACCAGACCGATCGACATCCTGCGCGCAGCAATGGAGGGAATTGCTTATCGCTTTGCGTTGATAGCGGAGGCTTTGGATTCGCTGGCGCCGCAGGCATCGGTTTTCGCCGCCGGAAACGCGCTACTTGCTTCACCCTGCTGGACTCAGATTATTGCCGATGTGCTGGGTCGAACCATCACGCTCTCGACTACACGCGAAGCGTCGTGCCGTGGGGCCGCCCTGTTGGCGCTGGAAGCTGTCGGCAAAATCGACAACGTCCCAGGTCTTCCGGCGACTCACGGGCACGTTTTCAGCCCCGACATGGTCCAGCATGAGCGCTATCGCGCTGCTCGCCAACGACAGCAGAAGGCCTATGAAGCCCTGATTGCTGAGCGCAACTTCTAGTTTGCGATTCTGCTTGTATCGGGAGATTGCCAGTCCAGTTCTCTTCGGGGACTGCCGTTTAGAGGCGGGCTAATGCCCGCCCTCTCTGATTTTGATTGCACGGTTGGCGGGCGGTAGCCCGCCTCTAAACGAAGTGATTGAGATGGTGATCGTTTTCTCGAACCGTTCCTAACCCAGGTTCAGCCCACAGAAGCTGCAGCTACGGTAGTCTTCCTTCATGAGCAGCCCTATCCAGCAGAGGGGAAAGCAGGCCAGCAGCAGCACGACGAAAAGTATCCAGCCGGCAGTCGAGATTTTTTGTTTCTGGATTGGCGGAGATTGTGACTGGCAATAAGGACATCTAAATGCAACGTTGCCGAATTGGTGATGATGGGTAGAAGTCAGCGGAGCCGGTGGTTGATAAGCATTGATAGACGGTGGCACATAGGCAGGTGGTCGATCGTCGATTTTGGTTGAAGGCCGCTGGTTCAACTCGCTACTGGCGCGCCAGGATTCCGCCGCCAGCGGAAGCGGCGTTCCGCATTTCACGCAAAAGCGTCCAGTACCGTTGTCAGCGCCGCATGATGTGCAAAAAGGCATCGTTTAGATCCGGTTTGAACCGACTTCGCCACTAATACCGGCGCGAGCGGCTTCACTCGCTGTTTTCAACGTCCGGAATCCAGAAGATCTGACCGGCTACTTCGACTGGTTTCAGCCCCCGCCGCGGCAGCTCACTTCGTTCAAGTCCCAGAAAGGTAAAATGCGGCAGGTCGCTTAAAACTGTTTGGAACCAGCCGTGCTCCCCGAGAATTTCACGCACGCGCGCATTTTGAAATTCTATGACGTCAAAAGCAAGCATGGCGACATGCTGTGATGTCCCCGGCGCTGCGATCGAGTAGAGCACGGATTTGGAAAAGTCCTTGCTGAAAAATATACCCTGCTTCTCAAGCTCCAGCACTTCCCGGACCTGACGATCAACCGCCAGACCCTGCAACCTGACAACCTGTTGTGGCGATAGTCTTCCCTGTTTTTGCCAATAATCCAATGCCGGCAGAAAGCGTGTGTTCCAGAGCCGCAACGTGTCGGCATAGCTGCGCCGTGCGGCTTCGGCGCCATCGCGCGGTGTAATGTCCAATCCTTCGTCGTTCGCCTTTCGCCGGGCGTTCGATAAAGCATCCATAGCCGCCGGTTGAAGTTCGATGCGCGCGCCATCAATTGTCGCTCCGGCCGGTTCCGCCGCTGCCTGGAATTGCTGAACCTGTTCTTCGCTGGTGAATACACAGGTGGGTGGTGGCCCGACAGCCTCGCCGGCAACAAACATCGCTCCATAGTCTTCGAGCACGCGCCGTGCTGTTTCATCTCCGGGCGGGCAGATGTCCGCCAGTGACATATTGCGCCGGCGCAGTGCTTCATGCAGCGCGAGATAAAATGGCGAAGTGTTCACGTTGTTAGCAATCGTGTTGTTAGCAATCGTTGGCAACCAAACTCAAACAGTGTATAAGGCAAGCTCCCCAACTATGCAAAACGAAATTGACATCATAAGGGAGATTTCGCAGAAATTCTCTCACGCGGGAATAGAGTACATGTTGACGGGCTCAGTTGCGATGAACTATTACGCGCAGCCGCGCATGACGCGTGATATCGACGTGGTGATAGCCCTAAAGCCGTCAGACGCCCACGCCATTATGTCCCTCTTCGGGGATGAATATTACGTAGACAGTGAAGCGGTTGGGTGGGCAATAGCTCACGAATCTTTATTCAACATGATTCATCAAAAGAGCGTAATCAAAGTGGATTGTATTGTGCGAAAGTCTAGTGAATACCGCCGTCTCGAATTTGATCGCCGCTCAGAAGTGCGGATTCAGGATTTGACAACCTGGATCGTTAGTAAGGAGGATCTGATCATTTCCAAGCTCTACTGGGCTAAAGACTCGCATTCAGAATTTCAACTCCGAGATGTCAGAAATTTGATCGGAACAGGTTATGATTCAGAGTACCTGGAGCGATGGACGAATGAACTGGGTTTGCACGAGCTCTTCCAGGAATGCCTTTAATGAATGATACATCACCAGCAATAGAGCAAAAGATGCGGGAGATGATCATGGCCCGCAGCGGCGAGGAGCGCTTTATTATGGGCGCGTTGATGTTCGACGCGGCTCGGGACATCATTCTCGCTTCGCTGCCAAAGGACTTACCCGAAGCGGAACTTAGGAGCCGTTTGTTTGAGCGCATCTACGGAGTGCCAATTAGCCACTTTACGAAAGCAAGCGGCCACGGTACTACATCGCAGGATTAAAACCCGATGGTACTGATGCAGTTTGGTCGGAATAACCACAACGCGCTCACTAAAAGCGCCGAAGGCGCGAAATGTGAAAGCCTGGGCCAACGGCCAGGTAAAGCACGTCAAGGATTCCCAGCGCTGAAAGCGCGAAATAGACATCTAGTTCTTACTATTTCGCGCCTTCAGCGCTTATGGTTTAGAAAGATCACATCTTTCCCGGGACGATGCCCCGGGCTTTTGCATTTCGGGCCTTTGGCCCTCAGCCGCGCTGCCAGTGAACCGCTCTCTCACGCAACTGGCCGAACTGCATCAGTGCCAACTTGATAATCAGCTTGACAGTTCCGGGCAAAGATATAAAATCCGCGCGCCACAGAGTTCGAAAGCTTAGGGCGCGGCGGTTAGCGCATCGGAGTTCCTTTTATTAACCCCCAGATGAAAAAGGAGAAACCGGTATGAAGATTAAGTATCTGGCAGTCCTGGTGGCTGCGATAGTCCACTGGCTGCTGGGCGGACTTTGGTACGGAGTCCTCTTCAAGAACAAGTTTATGGAGCTGATAGCCTGGAGCCCGGAAAAGTTACAGCAGATGGCGAATCAGAGTGAAGTAAAAAGCCTGGGAATCGCCTTCCTCATGTCACTGGTGTTCTGCTACATCCTGGCGCATTTTGTTCAGTACACAAAAGCGACGACGGCGTCAGGAGGGGCGCAAACTGCGTTTTGGCTCTGGCTGGGATTCATCGTCACCACAAACATTGCCACGGTGTTATTTGAAGATAGGCCGCTGGGGCTTTACTTCATAAACATGGGTTACTATTTTGTCGCTTCCGTTATTGCGGGAATGATTCTCGCAGCCTGGCACCCGCGCGAGGCCGCAGAAGTCGCGACTTGATGATTGATAACGCGTTAGACTGGCGGCCCTTCGCTGGCGTCGAGTGGCTCCAATTCTTTGGTCCATTCTGAACCCAGGCGGCTTTGCAGGATTCGCGCGCAACGGTTCCAACGCAGAATGGCATCGTCGTTTCCATGTGGCCGGATCTTCTCGGCTGCTTCGAAGTAACGCATCGCCTCCTCAAACAAAGGCAGCAACGTATGCGGCATGCGCCCGGCGCCCAATTGGGCCTTGGCCTGCCGTTCGTGCAGGATGCCGGCGTAATACAAACGCTTGTATTCATCGGTTAGTTTGCGAAAGGTTGCCTCGGCTTCCGTGTAGCGATCGGAGCCATCTCCTCTGAACTGATCTGTGATTGCCAGCCCCAGTAGTCGCAGCGCTGCCTGGTTCTCGCTGTCCACCGCGAGTATGTCGCGGCAGATCGATTCAGCCTCGCCGGGTTCGTTCAAATAGCGATAAAGCTCAGCCTTGGCAATTGCTTCAGCGATGCCGTCCCTGGAAATGGGCTTGAGTTTGAGTTCCACTTGATGGTCTATCTGAACATGCAGTAAGTTCTGTGCTGAAAGGAGGGCTATAACTCGTGCTTGGCGATCAACTCACGCACAACAGGCACGAGTTCATGGAGCACTTCCATAATGGATTCGCCTTTGCCTTGAAAAGCCGCTTCATCTTCTGCAACAGCTTCTTCTTCCGTTTGCCCCCCATAGTGCGCCAGGACTTGCCGAACTCTTTCTTCGTCCCATCCTGGAGGAAATTGTTTCTGTTTCATCGGTATCTCCTTCGCCGCCGTCGTCGGTAAGCGAGCAAGGACTTGCCTTTCAACTCATACGCTGTAATAACAAACACGCTATTCGGTTCCGGATCGGGGACATAGACAACCCGCAAATATCGTCCTGCTGTTGTTTGGCCGAGGGCAACTCTCGAGCCCTCTCGTCCCGGGCGATCTTCTCCCGGCTTCCTCAATACATCTTCAACGTCGTCTTCGTCAACCCCGTGGTTGTGGATGTGTGGTAGTCCGCCGATAGGTCGATGTAATAACGAATATTCATTCGACGCTCAACACGGTTTTTCCCTTCAGCTTGCGCAAAAACCAACTCACCGGATCGTAAAAGTCGTCAACCACTCGCTCCTTCAAAGGAATGATGGAGTTGTCCGTGATGTGAATATCTTCCGGGCAAACCTCGGTGCAGCATTTGGTGATATTGCAGAGACCGATGCCCAGATCGTCCTTCAACAATTTAGTCCGCGACACGCCATCGAGCGGATGCATCTCCAGCCCGGCGATGCGAACGAAGAAACGCGGGCCGCCGAATTGCTCCTGCTTCTCGTGATCGCGCAGCACGTGGCAGACGTTCTGGCAGAGGAAACATTCAATGCACTTGCGAAACTCCTGGACCCGATCGACGTCACGCTGATCCATCTTCCATTCAACGTTTGCGCGTGGGGTGAAGGGCGGAATCTTCTTGTTGACTTCGTAATTCCAGGAGACATTCGTAACCAGGTCCTTGATCACCGGAAAAGACTTCATCGGTTGAACGGTAATCGGCTCATCCAGCGGCAAGGCGTCCATGCGGGTTTTGCACGTCAGCCGCGGGCGCCCGTTCACTTCCGCTGAGCACGATCCGCACTTTCCGGCTTTACAGTTCCAGCGGACAGCCAGATCAGGCGCCTGATGTCCCTGGATGTAATGAAGCGCATCGAGCACAACCATCCCGGGCGCGATGGGCACCTGGTACTCGAGCATGCTGCCGCCATCGCGGTCGCCGCGAAAGATTTTGAATGTTGCGTCCAGTCGCCCCTCCTTCGTTTAGAGGCGGGCTACTGCCCGCCGTTTTCAAGATCAGGCGGGCGATAGCCCGCCTCTAAACCATCACGTAGTTTCGATAATCTGCTTCAGATCGACCGGCATTTCGGAGGTTGCGGCTTGCTTGAGCCGCATCTCATCTCCATCCCGCGAGACGATGTTGTTCTGTTTGCCCCAGGCCTCATCGTAGTTGGGATAATCGATTCTGCTATGAGCGCCGCGACTTTCATTGCGGGCCAGCGCGCTCAGGGCCACTGCCTCGGAAACGGTTAACATCGATTTCAGATCACGCGCCAGGTGCCAGCCGGGATTAAATAGCCGCGATCCCTCAACGCGCACGCGTGCCGCCCGTTCTTTAAGGGCCCGGACTTCCGCCAGACCGCGCTGCAAATCTGCTTGACTGCGAAAGATGCCGACAAGATTTTGCATGGTCTCCTGCAGCTCGCGATGGATTTGATATGGACTGTCGCCGTCGGCGCGTTCGAACGGCGTCAACATCTCGCGCTCCGCTTCTTCAATTTGGGCGCCATCCATCGGCGCCGCCCCAATGCGGTTTGCGTGTTCAGCGGCAGTGAGGCCAGCGCGCCGGCCGAAGACCAGGAGATCGGAAAGGGAGTTGCCTCCCAATCGATTTGCGCCGTGCAAACCTGCCGCTGCCTCGCCCGCGGCGAACAAACCCGGCACGCTGGCCTGCGCTGTTTCTGCCTCGACTCGAATGCCACCCATCATGTAATGGCAGGTTGGCCCAACCTCCATCGGCCCTTTTGTGATATCAACGTCGGCCAGCTCCTTAAACTGGTGATACATGCTGGGCAGTTTCTTCTTCACGTACTCAGCCGGCTTATGCGAAATGTCGAGATAGGCGCCGCCATGTTCCGTGCCGCGGCCTTCCTTCGCTTCAGTGTAGATAGCGCGCGCCACTACGTCCCGGGTGGACAGTTCCATCTTCTCCGGATCGTAACGCTCCATGAATCGTTCGCCGTCCTTGTTGCGCAATACGCCGCCTTCGCCGCGCACCGCTTCAGTCACCAGGATGCCCTGAACGCCGGGCGGCCAAACCATCCCCGTGGGATGAAATTGGACGAACTCCATATCCATCAACTCAGCACCCGCATCATAAGCCAGCGCCATGCCATCGCCGGTGTATTCCCACGAATTTGAAGTAATGCGCCAGGCTTTGCCGATACCGCCGGTGGCAATGACGATCGACTTTGCTTTGAAGATTACGAAACGGCCCTGCTCGCGCCAATACCCAAAGGCCCCTGAGACCCGGTCACCTTCTTTCAACAAGCGCGTTATGGCGCATTCCATGTAAACGTCGATGCCGAGATGCACGCCGCGGTCCTGCAGCGTGCGAATCATCTCGAGCCCGGTGCGATCGCCAACGTGACACAGGCGCTTGAAAGTATGTCCACCAAAGGCGCGCTGCAGAATCTCGCCATCACTTGTTCGATCAAAAAGCGCTCCCCACTGTTCGAGTTCACGCACGCGCTCCGGCGCCTCCTGGGCATGAATCTGGGCCATGCGCCAGTTGTTCAGAAACTTGCCACCGCGCATCGTGTCGCGAAAATGAGTGCGCCAGTCGTCAGCCGGGTCGACATTGGCCATCGCCGCGGCGATTCCGCCTTCGGCCATCACCGTGTGCGCTTTGCCGAGGAGTGATTTGCAAACAATCCCCACGGATGCCCCTTGTGCCAGCGCTTCAATCGCTGCCCGCAGGCCCGCGCCACCCGCGCCGATGATCAGGACATCGTGTTCGTGAGTTTCGTACTTCTCGGTCACAGGAGTCTCAGATCCGTGATCGCGCCGGTTGCGACCAGCCTGATGTAAAAGTCCGCCAGGCCGACCGAGCTCAGGCTCAGCCAGGCAAACAGCATGTGGTGCTCGTTCAGAAACGACGTACTGCGCCACGCGGAGTGTCGCGGGCCGCCAAATGTGACGCAGGAAAAGCAATCAACCTTGCCGCCCACAATGTGCCGCAGTGAATGACAGGACAAGGTGTAGCACGACAGCAGAACGATATTAGCCAGCAATACCAGAGAGCCCACGCCTACACCAAAGTGTTTTCCGCTCGCTGAATCAAACCAGAAACCGCGCACGGCGTCGTACCAGAGAATGATTAGAAAGATAAGCGCGAGATAAAGGAAGTAACGGTGCAGGTTCTGCAGGATGAAGGGGAAAGCTGTTTCACCGCGATAACGATGGGGCCGGGCCTCGCTGACAGCGCACGCCGGTGGATCCAAAAAGAAGGCCCGGTAATAGGCTTTGCGATAGTAGTAACAGGTAGCGCGAAATCCCAGCGGCGCGCCCAGGATCAAGATGGCGGGGGAGAACGGCCACCAGCGATGATGCGGATCGATCAGTGGAGAATAGAACGGGGAGAGGTAAGGGCCCCATTCGTAATAGTGGCCTTCGAATGCGCGCAGGGTGGCGTAAACGCCGAATCCACCGAGCACGATGACTACCGGTATTAGCTCCACCCACCAGGCATCACGACGCATGGTGGCGCCAAAACCTTTGCGGCGGATTTCGCTTGGTGATTCAGCCAATCAAAGTCAGGCAGCTTCCGTAACCGGGCGTACTTCGATCGGCGGCCGCCTATCTCCTCTCGGTCGGATGCGGATGAAAATCAACATCTTGGGAAACTATGTTTTTAAACTCTGGAGCGCGCGTATTCTAACATCGTAGCCGCCGGGGCAGTAGCCCGACCGTAAGGGAGGGCAACGTCAGAGGTCAGAGGTCAGAAATCAGAGGTCAGAAGTGACGCGCTTAGTATCGCCTTTTTACTGACCTCTGATCTCTGACTTCTGACCTCTCGTTCGTTTAGGGCACCAGCACAACTTTGCCGGTGTTCTTGCGCGACTCAATATAGGTGTGGGCTTCGCCGGCTTCATCAAACGTGAATGCCCGATCAACGTAAGGGCGAACCCAGCCTTCTTCGACACCTCGTAGAATCGCTTGCGTCCAGCGCGCGACCTTGTCAGGCTCGTGAAACATGTGGCCCAGGTTCAAGCCAAAGACACCCCGGTTCTTACTTATCAGAGAAAAGGGATGAAAACGCGGCATCTGCGCCACCGCTTTGAGCATTTTGAGTTTGCCGGCGATGCCCGTCGCCGAAGCCGCGGAAACTCCAAAGATGCCCAGCCGACCGGTATGCCTCAACGCCCGGTAGCTCTTTTTCCAGTGGGCCCCGCCGATCGGATCGGTCACCAGCTCGACGCCGCGGCCCTTCGTCAGATCCATCAAGACCGGCAGCCAGTCCTGATTGCGATAATCGATCGGATGATCCAACCCACGCTCTCTTAGGAAATCATGCTTCGAAGGGCTGGCCGTTCCGAAAGTCGTCGCGCCGATGTTTTTGGCAATGTCGAGCGCCGCGAGGCCAACACCTCCACCGGCGTTGTGAATCAAAACGGACTCGTCCGCGCGCAAGCCACCCAGCACGACAAGCAGGGCATAAGCGGTAAGGTAGTTGACTGGAATGGCCGCGCCTTGTTCAAAGGTCAGCGACTTAGGCTTTGGGAAACAGTGCTCGGGTGTGACAACTACGAAATCCGACTGCCCACCGAAACGCGTCAGCGCCACAACTGACTTTCCCAGCAGATTCTGATCGACATCTGCTCCAACCGCATCGACGACGCCCGCGACTTCATAGCCCATCACGCAGGGCTTCTTCGGTCCATCGGGATAAAGGCCCTGGCGCGCCAGGATGTCAGCGAAGTTCACTCCCGCGGCGCGGACCTGAATCCGCAGCTCGTCCGCCTTCGGTTGCGGATCGGGCTTCTCTTCAACTCTAAGGACTTCGACTCCGCCATTTCCGGTTGTGACGACCTGTCGCATAGGAATTTTTTAAACTGTACTTGGCTTCCCCCGGAGAAACTTAGCTTGTCTGCCCAGCTTCTAGCTAAGACTCGCAGCTACATTCTCCAGGTCAAGAATTCTCTTGGAGTGATAATCGGTATTTCGCGAAAAGGATTCAGCACGAGCAGGTCGGCATCGCCGCTAACAATGCAATCTGCTTCGCCACCAACGGCAAGTTCGAGGAACTTGTTATCTTTAGCATCTCTACATTCGGCAATCTCTTCCATAGTCTCAACGAGTTCAGTTTCCTTGAGCAGAGCTACAAGAAAACGCATGCGTTCCTCTTCTGGCAAATATTTGTTGAGCTGTTCGCGCCCCAGAACGCCCGCTAGTTCGAGCAGAACTGGTACGGAGATTAGGATCGTACCTTCAGTGAGAGCCTTATCGAAGACCTGCCTGGGAATCGAATCGGCCAGTAGCAACGCGCTTACAATGACATTAGTATCAAGGACGAAGCGCACATCATTCCTGCGGCAGAATTGATTCTAAGATTTCTGGTGTCAGCCCTCTGTTCTGTGCCTTCTGGCTAATCTCATTCATAGTCTGTCGCAGAGAGGCATTGTCGGCTTTGACATATTCCTTCAGCCAAATGCCTAGCAAGACCTGCAACTTCTCCCGCCCTTCAGCAGATACGGAGTTCAAAGCTCGGGCCGCTTCTGAATCAATTTCGAGGGTGATAGTTTCTGTAGCCATTGCGGATGCTCTCAAAACGACCCAGTTAGGCGTCAGCCTTGACGTCTTCCAATGCCTGCTGCCAGAGATGGTCAAGCCTGCCAGCCTGGGCGTCCGCTGCAATCTGCCGATCCCAGGCATCATCAAAGTCAACCTCGCTCAGGCGTGTAAGGAATTCCCCTTTTTCCTCCGCGCCGAGACTCTTCACCGCCTCGATAATTTCTGTTACGGTGCTCATGTTCATTAGCTTACGTCTGAAACGCGCGGTTTGTCACGCGGACGGCAAAGTTAGCTAGGCCCTCGTGGATGCAAAAAAATGCGTCGCTCTCATTTCTGAATTCTATCGTATGGCCTCCGCCAGGCTGCGGTTACCAATGAACACCTTCACGTTCTTCACGTTCGGAAATTGGCGGGCCGTTTCTTCAATCTGTCCCACGATGCGTGGCTCGTCGCAAATGCCGGCGACAAAGACTTCGCCCGTAATAAGAATGGTGGCCGTTTGCTTCTGAATTGAGACACTCTTTAAGGTGAGATTTCGCCCTTTCCAGAAATTCTGAAGTCCCGGATTATCAACGGGCTCTGGTGGGATAGTCAGCAACTCCTGAAGCGCTGCTCTCAACGGCGCTCCTGTGGCGCTGATCCTGCGTATAACCGGTACGATGCTATCATCGCAGCCGGTCTTCTTTCCCCTTTTGCCATTATCACCGACTGCTACAAGGTAGACCTTGACCTTGCGAGTGGGTTGGCTCGCCTCAGAGGAGTTCTGTTGCAGCATTCCCAGGAGGTCGCTTCCCTCGCCATAATTTATGTTCGCAATTTTCCAGCCCGTCTTCTGCGAAATTAGCTCAAAGACAATCCTCTGCTTTTCTCCGAAGTTTTCGAAAGAGACAATGACTTCTGCCTTTCCCTCTTGATACGTGGGTTTGTGAATGACGAAGTTCTTAATGTCGGTGTCCTGCGCATTGTACAAAGGGTCAAAGTCCAACGCGCCAACTTCACCTTTGGAGGTGACGGCGTCTTTCCAAATCAGATTGGCGAGATTCTTTTCAAAGAATTCATCCAGCAACGCGCGGCTTCGGGTTTGAAAGAACGGGCTTCGCTTCTTGTGCAGTTTGTAGAGATTTGCCACCACGGCGTCGGGCGATGTCTTCTTCGTCACTGTCGAGGCACCGGTTGAAGAAACGCCAATCCCGAGAATCAATGCTACGACTATTGCGAATGTAATTGACTTCATAGGTGGTTGCCCAATCGTTCCTGCGCCTAAGGACGGCCAAAAGCTTGCATCAGTCGAGCGCCGACAATACCACACCAGCACTCAGCTGCCCCATACGTCTGCCCAGTACTGGCGCAATGATAAATGCGTCTGGCCTGCAGCCGTCTTCAGACGGCTTTCCCGAAGGGTTAATAGACCAGCGCTTTTTAGCGCTGGGTCAGCAGAGTACGCTCATCAATTAGCGCGCTTCAGCGTGCTTGCCATCAGCCGTTTTACGGCTAAAGCCTCAATAAGAAGCCCGTTGAAACGGGCTTTCGCATTTGGGCCCGTCTTGAACCGGGTGTAAAGCGCCGGGTCTGGTAACCCTGCGGGAAAGCCGCGTGAACACGGCTAAAGAATGTTTCGAACATCTTTGCCGCAAACTTCATCGTCCCTCAATAATGGGGTTTTAGACTGGCTGATTCCGAGTGGCCGTGGCCTCTTCGCCTTGAACCTGCTTTCCTTTCCAGCTAAGGTACGCCGAAATGAATCTGCGAATACGTAACGCACTCGCTAACGTTCGCCCCATTTCTTGCCAGCTAACACACGTTCGATGGGCAAGTCGCAGACTGAAGTCTGTACCACTGGCAATATTCTCCACCACCAGTCTGATCGCATTGCTCGCGTTGGTCATTAGCCTGGCAGGTTGTCGGCGTGCGGATCAGCAAAACGGGAAGACCCTGACACTGGCGGTCAACTCCGGCGTTGAAGGCGATGCCCTGAAGCAAGCGGCGCTGGATTACGAAGCGCTGACTGGCGTGCGCATTAACATCGCCGAGTTTCCCTATACCAACCTGTTCGAAAAGGAGTTGCTGGATCTGAACGCCCGCACCGGCGCTTACGATCTGATCATGCTGGACGATCCGTGGTTTCCCAGATTCGCAACGCAACAGTTGATGACCAACCTGACTCCGCTGCTGCAGAGCCATGGATCGAAGTGGCCGGATGAAGACTTTGTCCCCAGTTCAGTCGCGCTTGGTCGCGAGCCATACCAGTTCGGCGAGCTTTACGCCCTGCCTTATGTCGGCAACTCGCAACTACTTTTTTATCGCAAAGACCTCTTCGCAAAACATAACTTGAAAGAGCCGGTCACCTGGGACGATGTGCTCGCGGCGGCGAAGATAATCAACGAGCAGGAAGCGAATTCTGCTGAGGGCGGCGGCAAAATCTACGGCTACGTGATGCGGGCGGCGCAGGGCAACGCCGCCGTTGCGGATTTCATGCCGATCTTCTGGGCCTTTGGCGGCGAGATGTTTGACGCGAGCGGGCGGCCAACGGTCAACAGTGCCGAAGGAATTGCAGCGCTGAAGTTCATGCTCGAGCTGGGCAAGTATTCGCCGCCAGGGTATGCGAGCTTCAACGCGGACGAAGTAGGGGCGCATCTGTTGCAGGGCACGGCGGCGATTTCGATCAACTGGCCCGCGTGGATTTCCTCATTCAGCGATCCGGCCAAATCAAAAGTGATCGGCAAGATGGAGTTCACGACAATGCCGGGTGCAAAGAACCCGGGCCGCGCCGAGATTGGTAATTGGCTGATCGCAATTCCACGCGACGCGAAAAACAAAGACGCCGCATTTGATTTCCTTCTTTGGGCCACCAGTGCCGAGCAAATGAAACGTTCGGCCTTGCGCGGCAATCCGCCGACGCGCAGGTCCCTCTTCAACGATGCGGAGCTGATGGCAAAGTTTCCGGCGTATCCTGCGCAGTTGCGCTCGCTCGAGACTTCAAAGCCGCGACCCAGAGCGCCATTCTGGAACGAGATCGAGAATGCCTTCGGCATCTATCTCTCAAAAGCGAACAGCGGCGAACTATCTGCGGAAGAGGCAATGAATCAGGCCAATGCCGAGATCGCAAAGATTCTTGAGCGCGGAAAGTAGGCCGGCCGTCACAAGCCGCGGGCTGGGAATCGGTTTCGATCGAACTCTTGGCTACGCGCTGGTGGCGCCGAGCATTGCGGTTCTGCTGGCGCTCTCGATCTATCCACTCATAAATGCCGTCACCATCAGCCTGCACGTTACCTCAGGTGCAGCTTCGCGCTGGAGCCTGGGAAACTTTGCTCGCCTGCTCTCCGACCGGTTCTTTCTTGCGGCGCTTGGTCATACTTTAATCTACGCGGCCGGCGCCCTTACTATTGAGTTCTTCCTCGGCCTGGCTCTCGCGGTCTTGCTAAACAACAAAATGCGCGGCCGCGGATTCTTTCGCGCTGGGCTACTGGTGCCAATGATGCTGCCGACGGTCGTCGTGGGAGTCGTGTGGCGACTAATGCTCAATCCCAACTTCGGCGTCGTAAACGGTACTTTGAAGCGTCTCGGATTGAACACTGCGTCGTTGACATGGACTTCGTCGCCCCGACTGGCGATGCTTTCCGTAATTGCCGTTGACGTGTGGCAATGGACGCCTTTCATGTTTCTCATTTTGCTGGCGGGCTTGCAGGCAATACCGCAGGAACCGTACGAGGCGGCGCTGATTGACGGCTCCAGTGGGTGGCAAACTTTTCGCAACGTAACTTTGCCGCTGCTTAAGCCCGCGATTCTGGTGGCGCTGCTGCTGCGTACCATGGATCTGCTGCGCGTTTTCGATCAGGTCTTCATCCTTACTGAAGGTGGGCCGGGATTTGCTACTGAGACTATTAGTCTTTACATCTATCGCACGGCGTTTCGCTTTTCGAATTTTGGATATGCGGCGGCAATGTCGTTCGTGTTGTTGATAATCACGAACATCATCAGCGTTTTCTACATACGCGTGTTGCAAACTCGGGAGACTGGCTAATGATGAATCCCCATTGGGAGGAGTCTCTGCGGCTGTGCGGCGGCACAGCCGCTTCGGTTCTCGTTTTGGAATCTCTCAATGCCAGGTGAGACCGTAAACAAAAGCCATAAAATCCGATTAATGAGTACGAGCGTGCTTCGCTATCCCCTGGTCCTGCTGGCGCTGCTGGCGGCCCTCGCGCCGATTTACTGGATGCTGACGATCTCGCTGAAGCGCGAAATCGATCAGTTTGCCGTGCCGCCGCGCTGGTTTTCCTTCACGCCTACTTTGGAACACTACGCTGATGCCTTTCTCGCCCGTTCATTCGGCCAATACCTGGCTACATCTGCTATCGTTGCTGTTTCTTCCACAATCTGTGCGCTGGTTATCGGCACCCTGGCAGCCTACGGGCTGGCGAGATTCAGGATGGCTCACCGTCTCGATCGCAAGCTCTCGCTCTGGATTCTTTCCACCCGAATGTTTCCTCCGATCGTCACGGCCATCCCTCTCTTTCTGATGATGCGCGACCTGCATCTGCTGAATACTCGGGCTTCCCTGGTGATTCTATACACAGGTTTCAATCTTCCTTTTGTGGTGTGGATGATGCGCGGGTTTTTCCTGGAAACACCGCGCGAGTTGGAAGAGGCGGCCATGGTGGATGGCGACTCGCGCCTGGGCGCGCTGCGCCGGGTGCTGCTGCCGCTGGTGGCGCCTGGCCTGGCGGCTACGGCAGTGTTTTGCCTGATCATTTCCTGGAATGAATTTCTATATGCGCTGGTGCTTACGCAAACTGATGCGGCAATGACTTTGCCGGTTGGCATTGCCGGCCGCGTGACGCAGTATGAAATCAAGTGGGGCGTGATGAGCGCGGCGGGAGTAGTGGCGATGCTGCCTATCCTGATTTTTGCCATGGCCGTGCAGAGATATCTTGTGCGCGGCTTGTCGCTGGGGGCGGTGAAAGGGTAGAGGCGTGGGTGTAGGGTGTAGGGTGTTGGGTGTTGGAGTGTGGAATAAAACGTGGATGTACGTCTTGAGAAGGTAACCAAAGCATTCGACGCGTCGGTGGTGGTTGATGAACTGTCGCTCACGATCGACGATGGCGAGTTTGTCGTTCTGCTTGGACCATCGGGTTGCGGCAAGTCAACCACTCTGCGAATGCTGGCGGGGCTGGAAGAGGTGACCTCAGGCGAGATATTTATCGGCGGCCAGTGCGTGAATGATATTCCACCCCGGGCGCGCGATCTCGCAATGGTCTTTCAAAACTATGCGCTCTATCCGCACATGACGGTGGCCGAGAATATCGCGTATCCGCTGCGCATACGGAAATTCTCGCGAGAGGAAATCGCCATCCGGGTCGAGCGGGTGGCGGCCCTCCTGGAAATCGGCGGCCTTCTAACGCGCAAACCGCGAGATCTCTCCGGGGGCGAACGGCAACGCGTCGCGCTGGCGCGAGCCATAATTCGCGAGCCGCGCGCGTACCTGATGGACGAGCCGCTTTCGAATCTTGATGCCCGGCTGCGTGTTCATATGCGCGGCGAGTTGAAGCGGCTACAGCATGAACTGGGCACGACAACGATTTACGTCACGCATGATCAGGCAGAAGCCATGACCCTGGCGCATCGCGTCGCAGTAATGCGAAAGGGCAAACTGCAGCAGTTCGATACTCCGCTGGACATCTACAATCATCCGGTGAATCGCTTCGTCGCTGAGTTTGTGGGCAGCCCGAGCATGAACTTTATCGAAGGACGCATCGACCCGGCGGCGGGTGTATTTAGCAGTGAAGGAATTGCTTTGCATCTCGACAGGCATAGGTTTGATAGTCCTAAGAAGCCGGATGTTGATCACCGGGTGATCCTCGGTATTCGTCCCGAGCATATCCAGGTTTCGGCGATTCAGCATGACAGTGGGTTGCCGGCGAAGGTTTACGTGACTGAACTAATGGGCAGCGAGACCTTTGTCTTTGTGACGATTGTAAATGAAAAGATTATCGCGCGCGCCCCAGGCGACTTTCGCGCTGAAGTGGAGTCAACGGTCTGGGTGCACATTGATATGACAAAGGCGCATTTTTTTGATTACAACACTGGAGAGGCTATGTGGCACTAACTTTAGTCTGTGAATCCTGTGCGGCAAACTCTATCCTGTGCTCATGATGATGTCAGGGAGACTTACAATCACAGACTGAAATCTGTGCCACGAAAAAATATGAAACCGGCACTCAACGGCGCAACCACAATGAAGGCGGATTTGGCGACTGACATACGCGCCGCGCATTTGGCGGGCTTTCAACTTCTGGAAATCTGGGCGGCCAAACTTCGCGTCTTCCTGAAAACCAGCCATGTGTCGGATCTCAATGAGCTGTTTGAGCAGTGCGGAGTAAAACCCCTCAGCATTAATTCAATCGAGCACATTACTTTTCGGAGTGCCAGGGACTATGCCGGAATCAAAACAGAATGCGAGGAGCTGAGTTCCATAGCATCTGCGCTTGGATGTCCCTACATTGTGGTTGTCCCGGGCAGGCTGCCGGAGAAGCCACCGAGCCGGGCGGAGATCATTGACGAGTCAGTACGCGTGCTCCGCGATCTTGCCGGCACCGCGGAGGGCCACGGTGTTGGGCTCGCGTTTGAGTTTCTGGGCCAGACCGATTGCAGCGTACAGAGGTTGGACCTGGCTAACGAGATAGTCGGGCGAGTGGCGCGTCGAAATGTCGGATTGGTTATAGACAGTTTTCACTTTTATGCGGGCGGCTCGAGTATTGAAATGATTGACGCACTCGACCCCGAGCGGCTGTTCATTTTTCATATCAATGACGCGGAGGATTTGCCGCGCGGAGCGTTACAGGATAGTCATCGTTTGTTGCCGGGCTCCGGAATCCTGCCTTTGAAGCAGATGCTCAAGGCGTTCAAGCGTATAGGCTATGATCGCGTTACCAGCGTGGAAATATTCCGGCCTGAGTATTGGGAGCGCGATCCGTTTGAGTTGGCGCAAGAGGCGAAGGAAGCGGTGGAGAAGCTTTTGACGTCAGGCTAAGAGCGGGGGCATGCCCCCTTCCTGACTGCAAGTACACTCTACTTGAGTATCGATGCAAGCGCCGTCGTTGGTGAAACCATTGCACCGTTGAATAGCCGCAGTCGGGAAGGGGGCATGCCCCCGCTTCATACTTATGGACAAAATCAAAGTCGGCATCATTGGCGCGGGCTACATTGGCGGAGTGCATACCGGAATTCTGTTCCGCGACGAACGAGTTCATATTGCCGCCATCCACGACATAGCGGTTGAGTCTGCCCAGGCACTGGCCGGCACCTGTGGCGCGTCCGTCGTCCAAAGCGCGCGGGAAGTCATCGAAAACTGCGACGCTGTTTATATCACTACGCCAAACACAAAACATACTCAGGTAGCCATCGCCGCGGCCCGGGCAGGCAAGCATGTGTTCTGCGAAAAACCCATGGCCACAAGTATTGCCGAGGCGCAAGCCGTCGTCGATGCGGCAGCCAATAGCCGGGGAGTTTTTCAGGTCGGCCACAACCGGCGTTTTGCGCCAGTGTACGCAACGCTCAAGCGAATGCTCGCGGAAAGTCATCCGCCGCATTCAGCTCATGTGAAGATGAATCGCGGCGAGCTGCTGAACCCGAAGTGGGTGGGTGACCCGGAAGTCACCGGTGGGTTTCTTTACGAGACGACGATTCACATGTTCGACATGGTGAGGTTCCTGTTCGGTGAAGTGACGATGCTGCAGGCCGTCGGCTCATCACATGAGTACGCGGAGACAGACGATTTTTCTGTTCTTTTGAAATTTGCCGGCGGCATGCACGCCACATTTGCTTCCTCAGCCGACGCCAGCTGGCTCTTTCCTTTTGAGCGGGTCGAGGTTTTCAGTCATCACAGCACTATAACGACCCTCGAAATGGAAAGCCTGGTTTATACCGAAGGATTAGACGGCCGCCATATCGAGCGCTCTATGCACGGGTTATCGAAAGAGGAAAAATGGGGCTATCAACAGGAAGAGCAGAGCTTTATCGATTCGATCACGAAGGGATTGTCCGCCGCGGTGACAGCGCAGGATGGTTTCAAGTCTGTCGAACTAGTCGAAGGATGCTACCGTGCAGTTCGCAGCGGCGAGCCGGTAAGGTTTTAGTCAGAACCGCCTGCGGTAGCGGGCGGTTGATCGAACCCTAACAATAAGATCGGTTCCCAGATCAACCGCCCGCTACCGCAGGCGGTTCTGACAGGCTACTTCGTCGTGGCGCCGGTCGCGGCTTCGCCAGTTTCTTTCCCTGGCTGCGGCACTACCCGAAGATAAGGCTTCACAGTCTTCCAGCCGCCGGGAAACTTCTTCTTCGCATCTTCGTCGGAAAGCGATGGCACGATGATTACATCGTCGCCGTTCTTCCAGTTTACTGGAGTGGCCACGCTGTGCTTTGCCGTTAGCTGTAGCGAATCGATCACCCGCAGAATCTCGGCAAAGTTGCGGCCGGTGCTGGCCGGGTAGGTAATCATCAGCTTGACCTTCTTGTCCGGACTAATGATGTAAACCGATCGCACGGTGAACACGTCGCTGATTTCCGGATGGATCATGTCGTAGAGTTCCGCCACCTTGTGGTCGGGATCGGCAATCACCGGAAAGTTTAGCGCGGTGCCCTGTGTTTCTTTGATGTCTTCCGCCCAACGCTTGTGGGAATCCGCCGGGTCAACGCTGAGGCCGATGACTTTCACATTGCGCTTATCAAACTCGGGCTTCAGGCGCGCGCATTCGCCTAGTTCGGTGGTGCAAACGGGCGTGAAATCTTTAGGATGAGAGAAGAGAACCGCCCAGCTATCGCCGATCCACTCATGAAAGTTAATCGGGCCCTCGGTGGTCTCGGCAGTGAAATCCGGGGCTGTGTCTCCTAAACGTAAAGCCATAACGTCAAGTCCTTTCTGGTAGAAGAATTCAGTTAGATTACTTCTCTTGAGCGAGGGGGAGCGAGTTGTTAAGAAGGTGATTCTAACTGCGCAGGTTTTACATCCAAAGGACAGGTTAAGTCAATCGGACAGAGCTCCCTCATTATCAGAACCCAAACGGCCAATCAAGAGCTCAAGTACCAAAAACCTCAGTCAGGAAGGGGGCATGCCCCCGCTCTTAGCATTCCCTTGTCGAATGAATCCCAACCTGGAAAAGCAGCGGGGGTATGCCCCCCTTCCTGACTGCAAGTTTTCCAACGACACAGGTTTTCAATTGAGGTTGTAGAGGACTCAGTTAGCAGCCGCTTTGCGCTGTGCTAGACTCAATTAATTCGTGGAAACCAAACCCTTTCAGTTAAGACCGGAACAAACGGAGGCCGCAAAGGTGCTTGACCGGCATATTTCCGTGACGGCCGGGCCGGGCGCGGGCAAGACCGCCGTGCTGGTCGAGCGTTTCCTGCACATTCTACGGACGCACGACATCTCCATAGATCAAATCGTCGCTATTACTTTTACCAATCGTGCCGCCAACGAGATGCGCAGCCGCCTCCGGAAAAAACTGGACGAGCTGTTGCGAGCCACCAGCGGCGATGAGCGACGCAAGTGGCTGCGCCATAAGCGCACGCTTGATGGCGCGGTAATCACGACCATCCACGGTTTTTGTTCGCGCCTGCTGCATGAGTTTCCGGTCGAAGCCAACATAGATCCCCAGTTTGTCCTGCTGGACCAGCATCAATCAGCAATGCTGCTCGAGGGGGCGGTCGAAGCATCGCTCACCGAGTTCATTAACTCCGGAGAAGAATGGATCACGCGGCTGACCGTGGGAATGGGGCGGGGTTTGCTGGGCCAATCGTTGGCGGATGCCCATCGCGCGTGTCGTGACATCGGCCTTTCACTGGATGAGGTCGCAGAGCAAACCAGTCGCAGTCATGCCACGATCGATAATTACAAGGCGGCCCTTGGTGAGCTTGAACGGGAGATGGCGGACTTGCTTGCGATGCCCAGATCTACAGCCGCCGCCCAGACCAAACGCGCTCAGCTCGAGTTAGCGTGGCCCGCGTTGCGCGCACGTTTGCAGAACATTCCCGGCCCCGAGTCGCTGGCCGAATACTGCCAGGCCATCGAAGATTTCCGCCAGGTGCGTCCCAGCGCGACAGGGAATTTTGCCGGTCGGGTTAAAGCGCTCGACGAATTGATCTGGGAAAAACCGCTCAAGGGCCGCGTGCCGCAGATTTGCTTTGATCTTTTCGCCAAAGAATACGCCGCTGCGTTCATCAAGGTCCTGCGCCGCATAGCTGAACGCCTGGAAGAAGATAAGGCGCGCCTGGCAGCGCTCGACTTTGATGATTTGCAGTTGCGAGTTTTGAAACTGCTTAGCGAGCGTCCGGAAGCGCTGGCCCGCATCGCGCAGCGATTCAAGTTTTTCCTGGTAGATGAGTTTCAGGATACGAACAGACTGCAACGCGATTTGATGACGAAACTCGCGCTCACCCACGCCCAGCGCGCAAACCTCTTCATCGTCGGCGATCGCAAGCAGTCGATCTACGGTTTTCGTGGCGCCGATGTCAGCGTGTTCGGCGAGATGACCGCCGGGCTGGAAGCGGCCGGCGGTACGTCAAAGCCTTTGCATCTGAATTTTCGCAGCCAGCCGCCCCTGATTAACTTCTTCAATGTTCTCTTCGAAAAGCTTTTCCAGCCCAGCGAGGCCTGCGATCAGAAAGACCGCGGACAGCTCGGCTACGTCGAGCACGAGCGCAGCAGAGCGGAGCGCGCTGCGCGAGACCAGCCGCCGCTGATAGAGTTTCTGGTGGACGTTGCTCCGGCTGACAAGAACGACCCCAGGTCACAACAATCACCGAGGGACCGCGACGCAGAGCAGTTGGCGCAGCGAATTATCAGTCTGGTTCGAGATCCGGCGCCGGAGAACCAGATCCAATCTAATTCGGATTGGAAGGGCGGCCGAGAACCCAGCGCCCAATCCGACACGCCGAGGTTCGAGTTTCGCGATATTGCCCTGCTCTTCCGAGCCATGACTGACGTGCCTGCCTACGAAGCAGCCTTCCGTCGCGCCGGGATTCCGTCGCTGACGGTACAGGGCAAAGGATTCTACGATCGCGACGAGATCAGCGACATAATTCAGTTGTTGCGCTTCCTGGATAACCGCACGGATGAACTGGCGCTGGCCGCTATCCTGCGCTCGCCTTTGTGCGGCGTTTCAGATAACGCGCTGCTGGCGCTACGCTGCGGGCCCCTGGTTCCAGGCGCGCGTGAACAGGGCCGGTTAAAGAAGAAGCGGGGAGTGCGCAAGCTCTTTCACGCGCTGCGTCACCAGGACCAGATCCAATTCCTTGCAGACAAAGAGCGGCCAGTGCTGGATCGCGCCGCGACTCTGTTAACGCAGTTGCTGGCGCGGCGCAATCGATACGGCATCGCGAAGCTTTTGCGCTTTGCTCTGGCCGAAACTGAATACCTGACGATCATCGCCGCCAGCTTCGAAGGCGCTCAGCGACTGGCGAACGTCGACAAGCTTTTGCGGCTGGCCGAAAGTTTCGAAAAGTCGGGCACGCATTTGATTCGCGACTTCGTGCGCTTTGTCGAGGACTTCGAAAAGGTGGGTGGCCGCGAAGGCGAGGGCCAGATTGACGAGTCGGCGAATGCGGTTCGCTTGATGACGATTCACCAGGCCAAGGGTTTGGAGTTTCCCGTAGTTATCATTCCCGATTTGCACCGCGAATTGCGGACGCGGGATTCCTGGTACGTGCTTGATGCTAATCGAGGGCTGTCGCTGCAGATACCCGATGGTCGTGGCTTTCGCGTAACTGGATTGACGTTCCAGCAACTGGGCGACCGGGCCGCGCTGCGCGACGAGTTTGAAAGCATGCGCCTGCTTTATGTGGCTGCGACCCGCGCCGAGGACCGTTTGTTGCTGTCGGGAGCTACGAAAGATCTGCAAAGTCTATGCAGGAAGCGCGACAACTGGCTGGCCTGGATTTGGCAGGCGCTGGGGCTGGGCGAGCAGGTCCGCAGCGGTGTGCTCTATCTGGACGAAGAGGCGCAGGTTGATTTGAAGGTGAATGATCGCGGGAGGCTGACCGTTAGGGAGGGGTCAGTGTTTTCTGAGGCCTCATCATCTTCGGAGTTAAGCGGAGCCCTCCTTGACGGTCGGGCTTCGGCCTCGTTTGCAAGTCTGTTTCCGCTGCTGCGCCCGGTCGAGCCCGGCAGCAGCGCAGTTCATCGCTTCAGCGTCACGCAGTTGATTAATTATCAACGCTGTCCAAGGCAGTATTATTTCGATCGCGTGCTCCACACTCCGGCGCTGGATCATCTTGAAGTCTGGAACGATGCCGAGGCGCCCGAGCCGCCGGCCAATTTGACGGCGACATTGAAGGGCGCGGTCATCCACCGTTTCTGCGAGACATATTGCCAGGAAGATGATCTTCGCTCTCGTTTGCGGGAGAGTCTTGACCATATTTTGCGATTGCGGCAGGCGGAACTGGCGGACCGAATAATGGAGATTGATCGAGAAGAGGCGATTAAGGATCTCTTGCCGCTGGCCAATAACTACCTTTCCAGCGCGGTGTTCCAGCGCATTGAAGCAGCGCGCAAAGTGGCACAGACTTCAGTCTGTGATCCTGCGTCTCAACCGCACCTCGACAAAGCAAATGCCGGCGATATGGAGCCAATCGGCATCGGGACTTTTCCGCATCACCAGGGCGGGCTGTGGAGCGAATTGAGTTTTCGCCTGCGCCGGCCAAACGGAATCCTGACTGGCACGATCGATAAGCTACTCATCTTCACAAAGCGCAGTCAGGAAGGGGGCATGCCCCCGCTCTCCTCCGCCTCAGACACCTTCGACATTGAAATCATCGACTTCAAGACCAACCGCTTTCGTGCGAAAAACGAACTGGCTACCGGCGCCCCAGCCGCGGCATCTGGAGCGTCGGCCTCGGGCGAGACGCAAAATGCGAAGGCAACCCCAGTCCTCTCCACGAAGCAAGGCGCGATAAGACAAGCACCCGGGCAAGCGTCGTTCATTTTTGAACCGAACGCAGTCGCTGGTACTTTGCCAGGGAAAGATGTTTCTGCTGTGGCGGCCAATTCGCTTCAGGACGAGATCGAGATGGCGGTGACTGACTACCAGCTGCAGATGCAGGCTTATGCGCTGGCGGTGCGCGAGTTGCTGCCAGTTCTGACTGCCGAGAATTCTCGCGTGCAGGTAACGCTCCACTTCCTGGATCCAAATGTTGAAGTGCACTTGCCCGACAACCTGCTGCAGTCGGAAGTTTGCGCTGAGGCGATTGACGACGCGATGCATCAACTAAGTTCTTCGCTGGCGCCCGAACACTTTCCGGTGCGCCCGGCGTCGCACTGCCGTATGTGCAACTTTCTGGACATATGCGCCCCGGGTCGGGAGTTTGTGCGGGCGACGAGGAAGCGTACTTGAGCGCTGATTGTCAGCAGTCTTCAGACTGCTTTCCCGAAGGGTTTCTGGCCCAGCGCTTTGAGCGCTGGGCCAGCACGCTTGCCGCACGTCATTAGCGCGCTTCAGCGTGCTTATCATCAACGTTTAGCATTTCGGCTAAAGCCTCCCCGAGTAAGCCCGTTAAAACGGGCTACGCGACTCTCGACGCCAGCTTACCCGGCCGTAAAACGGCCGGTCTAGTAACCCTGCGGGCAAGCCGCGTGAACGCGGCTACTTTGTTGGGTAATATCAACGCAGTTCTAGACTTTGCACAAAGAGTCACCGATTGGTTCGAAGGGGGACCGCTGTGAACGTCTAAGATCAGCATTGCTTCGTGTTGCTTCGTGAGATTTCGTAATTTCGTGGATCGTGTGCTTAGGATTCGGAGCCACACGATCCACGAAATTACACTAAGCTACACGAAGGAACACGAAATAAGAGTTTTTGTGCAAAGCCGCAGTTCTACGCTGTCAGTTGCAACTTGATCCACTCCGTAATCGTCCGCTTCAGCTCATCAAGACTCTCGTCAAAGAAATGACCGGCGACGGGGATTACCTTTAACTGAACCTGGGAATCATCAGCCGCTTTTTCTTTCAGCTCATCCACCAGCGCTCGCAATCGCCCCACGTCTCCGAATTCGTCATGTTCTCCATGAACGAACAGGATCGGCTTGCGATAGTCCTTCAGGAATCCGAAGTCGTATTTGTCTATGGGCGTGCCGATGCTGATTAGATTGACCACGCGCGGATCGCGAATTCCCACCTTCAATCCAACAAAAGCGCCGAATGAAAATCCCGCCAGCGTGATGGGATGGTTTGGATAGTGCTCGGCCAAATAATCCAGGGCCCGACGCGCGTCATCCTGCTCGCCGCGCCCTTCGTCATGCGTTCCGGTGCTCTGGCCGACGCTGCGAAAGTTAATGCGCAGCGTCACCAGCGCCGCATCATTCAGCGCCACGGCCGTGCGAAAAGTCACCTTGTTGTGCATTGTGCCGCCGCCCAACGGATGTGGGTGAAGCACCAGTGCCGCCCCGCGAACCTCGGTTTTCGGCTCTTTCAGGATCGCCTCGAGGCGTCCGTGAGGCGCACGAATGAAAAGATTGCCCGCGGGATACATGATGTCGCAGCCTACCGCAGGAAAGCTTTCGTGTCATGTGGCGGCAAGTGTAGATACTGATTCAGTTTGACCCTGCCCTTAGTTCAAGGAGCGGTCTAAAGAGGTCAGTACGCCTTTTACGTTGCCAATTGGCTTTTGACGATACAGCCAATCGGCATTCCGCAATTGGCAATCGGAAATGCACCAATCCGCCCGCCAGAGGTCTTCCGTATATTCCATAGATTTACCCAAAACCCCAAATATGAAAAGGAAGATGAAGAAGAAATGAAGAAGACATTCGTCATGCTACTGCTTGCGGTCGCATCATTAGCAATCACAGCGTCGGCGGCTTTCGCCCAAAACACGATGTCGGGTAACAACCCTATGGTGGGCGGCGCTGCCATGTATCGCACCAAAGATATCGTCGATAACGCGGTCAACTCCGCGGATCACACTACACTGGTCGCCGCCGTAAAAGCGGCCGGGCTCGTCGAAACACTCAAAGGCAAAGGACCCTTCACAGTGTTTGCGCCCACTAACGAAGCCTTCGATAAGCTGCCTGCCGGAACCGTCGGCATGCTCACGATGGCGGAAAACAAGGACACATTGACAAAGATTCTGACCTATCACGTGCTGGCAGGACGATTCGATTCAAAAGCCATCGCGAAGCGAATAAAGGCCGGTCGGGGCCAGGCCCAGTTCAAGACCGTCAGCGGTGGCACGCTGACCGCGATGATGAGCGGCAAGGATCTAGTTCTGCGTGATGAAAAGGGCGGCACCGCGCGCGTCAGCATCTCGAACGTGTATCAATCCAACGGAGTAATTCACGTAGTCGATACCGTTCTTATGCCCAACTAAATACGGCGATCCAGTAGCCCTGTTGCAAAAGGCGCTTCCGGCGATTTGCCGGGAGCGCTTTCTTGTTCATTCTTCTTGGCCCACTTGCAGTCAGGAAGGGGGCCTGCCCCCGCTTTTTCAAGTAGGACTGACATTCTTGTATGTCCTTATGGAATAAACTTGTGCGCCTAACGCTGCACGCTATCGCGCGTCAGACTGCAAGCCTTTGGTGGACGGCGCCGCTACAAACGTGCGAACCAACTCTTATTCCCGTCGTAGTCAAGAATCAGGTTACCTTCCGCGTCAAATGAAAACTTCGTTCTTTCTTCCTGCGGTTGGGAAGGCTGATTTGTTACGAGGTGGTCGCCGTCAACTCTGAACAGTAAATTCATAATTGCTTTGAATCCTTCTGGTGGATGACATATACGAGCTTGCCGTCTTCGGTGAGTGTCATCGTCACGCCGTCGCCGATCTCCGTGCTTCCCTCATCCTTGATTAGCTTCCACCTCCCCAGGAAACGCTGATCTGGCGAAAGGCTTTTTCCGCGCTTTAAGGACGTTAGAAATCCCATCTCGCTACTACCACCTTAAACCGCCCAACAAGAGATAGGCGGGAATAAACAAGAGACAGGCAGGAATGCCTGTCCTACTTTCTTCCGTAATAAACTCGGCTGTCGTACTCCACCACTACATGACCATCCTCCTGATGCAATTCAAAGAGGATTTGCAAAGCATCAAGCATCTCGGCAAAGTGCGGCTGGCCGGGCGCGGGAACGTATGAAGAAGAAACCAGCCGGCCCTTCAAGCCCTCATAATCAAAGACCTGTTTGTTCTCGAAGGACTGGAGCTTGAAAGGCTGCGGCGCAAAAAAGGCAGTAATGTTCTCGTAGACGTTTTCGTGACGCACTTCCTTGTAATCTGTGCCGTAGGCGAGCAAAAGCTCTTCATAGTCCCGCAGGAATGGAGTGCCGTCCGTTCGCCTTTCATTCCAGAGCAGGATGACCCATCCCTGCGGTTTTAGAATGCGCGCGAACTCCGTGCGGGTACGTTCGCGATCAAACCAGTGGAACGCCTGCGCCGCCATAATAAAATCGACGCTCTTATCGGGCAGCGAGGTTGATTCCGCCGATCCTTCCACGCTCTTAAAGTTGGAGTAGGCCGCAAGAATCCGCTCGCCTGCCTCGCGCATTTCGCGATTAGGCTCGACACCAAAGACTTGATTGCCGTGTTTGAGAAACAACTCGCTCAGAATTCCCGTGCCTGATCCAACGTCGGCAATTACCGAGTCCGTGGAAAGACCGCATTCGGTCTTCAGGAAGTCGACAATGGCAGGCGGATATCCCGGACGGTATTTGCTGTAGGCCTCAACTCGGTTGGAAAAACGTTTGACTGGATCCATGGCAACTCTTTCGGTCGTTTGACAGGCGCATCTGTGCCGCTCAGCTTGTTTTCGCCCTAAGGCTCAAAAGAAAGGCGATAAAGAAGATCAGCAGACCCCCATTTAGCAGCAACAGGTCCAATATGCTAATTAAGCGGCTTAGCATCATATAACCCTGCCCGTAAAGGCTGGCCGCGAATATCACCTGTTGAATAAGCTGCAGGAAAAAGCTCAGGGCAACGCAGGCGATGGCGATCATCGTAGCAATCTTGAGAAACATTTTCAGATCGTTCCTCCTCTTCTGACTGAACATAGAACGAGGCAGCGGTTCTACTGCAAATGCCTAAGCTAGTCAACAACGGGCCCGGGACGGTACTGGTTCAGTTTGGGGGGAACATAAGAGCTGCAGCTGTGAAGGCCGAACACTCTTAGCCGCGTTCAGGCGGCTTTCCCGCAGGGTTACTAGACCGGGCGTTTTACGCCCGGGTCAGGACGCAACCAAAGTCCGAAAGCCCGTTTTTAACGGGCTTCTCTCTGAGGCTTTAGCCGCAATAAAAAGCTCTTAATTAGAAGCACGCTGGAAGCGTGCTAATGGTCAGCGTGCGCGGCTGACCCAGCGCTAAAAAGCGCTGGTCTATTAACCCTTCGGGAAAGCCGTCTGAAGACGGCTGGGCCCACGCACCTTCAATACATCTTCAAACTGCACCAGTACCGGCGGGACACGATGGGTTATCAGTTACTAGCGAGGAGCGATGACGGATCCACCGGCCTTGCCTTGTTGGCCGTAGTATTTGATGAACGCGCGGAAGCCGAGCACGAGCGCGAGGACGAAAGCGAAAGTCAGCGGCAGGCGCGTGTCGGATTTGACCAGCATCCAATAGTGCAGCGCGCCGCCGATGCCTGCCAAATAAACTACCTTATGCAGACGGCTCCAACGCTTGCCTCCCAAACGCTTCACCATTTTGTTTGTCGAAGTGATTGCTAAGGGAATCATCAGAAAGAACGCCGTTAACCCAACCGCGATAAACGGGCGCGCCAGGATGTCCTGGGCCGCGCTTTTCAGATTGAAGAAGCGATCGAACCAGACGTACGTCATCAGGTGCAGGAAGCCGTAAAAGAAAGCGAAGAGCCCGAGCATGCGGCGAAACTTCACCAGCCAGTTGAGACCGGAAAGCTTTCGCGCGGGCGTCACAGCCAGCGTGATTAGCAGAAAAACCAGCGTCAGCATACCCGTGGTGCGCGTGACAAACTCCAGAGGGTTAGCACCGACGCGGTGGTGATAGACGTCCCAGAGCAAAAGCGTCAACGGCACGAGGCCGTTTATGAAGAGCACAAGTTTGGCGAAACGCGGGTCTTTCATTTTGATTTGTCAGTGGTTAGTTGTCAGTTGTCAGTTGTCAGTTGCAAAGAACTGACTTGATAGCCGATCGACTAACAACTAACAACTGACCACTGACTACTGACGAAGTTAGAAATACCTCCGCAAATCCATCCCGGCATAGAGTTGCGCCACCTGTTCACCGTAGCCATTGAACATCAGCGTTGGCCGCCGGCCGTATTCACCTATGCGCCGCTCGCTGGCCTGGCTCCAGCGGGGATGATCGACCTGCGGATTAACATTCGAATAGAAGCCGTACTCATCAGGCCCTGCCAGGTTCCATGTCGTGGGTGGTTGAGAATCGACCAAACGGATCTTCACGATCGACTTGATTCCTTTGAAGCCATATTTCCACGGCACCACCAGGCGCAGGGGCGCGCCATCCTGCGGCGGCATGGCTTCCCCGTAAAGTCCGCTGGCAAGAATCGTCAGCGGATGCAGTGCTTCATCCATACGCAAACCCTCAACATAAGGCCAGTCCAATACGCCTGTGTTCTGATTCGGCATGCGCCGCGGATCGTAGAGCGTTTGAAACGCGACGTACTTCGCCGCCGAAAGTGGTTCTACCTGCTGCAAAAGTCTGCCGAGCGGAAAGCCAATCCAGGGGATCACCATCGACCAGCCCTCCACACAACGATGCCGGTAGGTGCGCTCTTCCGGCGGAGCGATCTTCAGTAGATCGTCGAGATCGTAAACCCTTGGCTTATTAACCAACCCTTCGACTGAAACAGTCCATGGGCGGGTCACGAACCCGCGCGCCTCTGAAGCGACCGAGCGTTTTTCAGTAGAAAACTCGTAAAAGTTATTGTAGTTGGTGATGTCTTCGAGCGATGTCAGCTTTTCGCTAACAGTAAATCCATTCTGCGCCGCTTCCCCAGGTGGGGCGGTGATAACGTCGGCGATTTTCGCGCGTGGCTCGACGACAGCCGGCGGCGGATTCAACTTGCGATAAAGCAGGCCGGTCGCGGCAGTTGTGCCGGCAAGAACGGCGCCGCGTATGAAAAAACGGCGGTTCAGGTAAACCTTCTTGTCCGTAATCTCGCTCGACTTAGTATCGGAGGCTTTCTTGATCAGCATGTTCTTTCAACTTCATTGATTCCAGTGAAAGTACGGCGTACTGACGCTCTTTGGTTTTAGCGTGCGTTACAGGAAATGAAACTTGCACGCAAACTAACAGTTTGCGTTACAAAACACTGAAAGATTAGTATCCCACGGTCTTTTTGCGTTATGAAGCGCTGGAGGCTTGTTAGGGATGGATGATGCAGGACAATCGCCCTTAGATGACGACGTTTCCAGATCCGGTACGCGCCCGCCGCAACTTCGCGGCAAATTGATTCGCTGGGCGGTAGTTCTATTCGTCGGCATCGCAATCGCGTCCGCCCCTGTCCCAGCCGGAATAACGGTGCAGTCGTGGCGATTGCTCGCAATTTTTGCGGCTACCATTGTCGGATCGATTGTCCGTCCAATCCCGGGCGGGGCCATGGTGCTGCTGGGCGTTTCGGCAATCGCGATCACCGGAGCACTGCCTGTTCGCGAGGCTCTGGGCGGTTACTCCGACCCCATAGTCTGGTTAGTCCTGGCTGCGTTTTTTATTTCGCGCGCGATGATTAAGACGGGATTGGGGCGGCGCATCGCCTACCTGTTTATTCGCGGTATCGGACATCACTCCCTGGGTCTCGGCTACGCGCTGATCGCCACCGACTTTCTTCTCGCCAGTATTATCCCGTCAAACGGCGCGCGCTCTGGAGGGGTAGTGTTCCCCATTGCCAAGAGTCTTTCCGAGGCTTACGAGTCAAGGCCAGGCCCTACAGCGGGACGTCTCGGCGCTTTCCTGATGGTGCTGTTGTACCAATGCGACGTAATCATCTGCGCCACGTTCTTAACAGGGCAGGCTTCCAATATTCTGATTGCCAAATTTGCGCAGCAGGTAACCGGCATCGAGCTGACTTATACCCGCTGGCTACTGGGGGCGATTGTGCCCGGGCTGATTTCGCTGGTGGTGGTGCCGCAATTGATCTATCGAGTCTTCCCCCCGGAGATCAAGAAGACGCCCGCGGCCGCTGAGTTTGCCAGAAACCAATTGAAGCTCATGGGACGAATGAAGTGGGAAGAAAAGCTTCTGCTGGGAATATTCATCGTGGTGGCTGCCATGTGGATGATTCGGGGTTTGGCCGGGGTCATTCCTTCGGTCGCAGTAGTGATCCCCTCGGGACGATTCATTGCCTTTCTAACTTATCTTTCAAAACTGGATTATGCGATTCCACCCCTCATTGGCGTCTGTGCGCTCCTGCTGGCCGGCGTGCTGGACTGGAACGACGTGATAAGCGAACGGGGAGCGTGGGACGTCTTCATCTGGTACGGCGGATTAGTGCGCATGGCTGAAGCGCTCGGCGAGACGGGAATTACGAAACGTTTCGCGGAAACCGCCGCCGGTTTTACCACTGGCTGGATCTGGTGGCTGGCGCTCGGGTGTCTGCTGTTGATCTATTTCTATGCCCACTACGGTTTCGCCAGTATCACGGCGCATGCAACGGCAATGTACACGCCCTTTCTGGTGGTTATTCTGGCCGCCGGCGCGCCGCCTTATCTGGCAGTTCTGTCCCTCGCCTACTTTTCAAATCTCGACGCCTCACTAACCCATTACGGGACAACCCCGGCGCCGATCTATTTTGGGGCCGATTACGTAAAGCAGCGCACGTGGTGGCTATTGGGACTGCTGGTATCGGTGCCGAATATTCTAATCTGGACAATCTTCGGGTTTGGTTGGTGGAAACTTCTGCGCTGGTGGTAAGAGTTATTGCTAATCCACTTTTCTTTCGCCGCAGCTTCATGTGGAAAATTTATGAACGCCTCAAGCTTGAAAAGCAAATCTCAAACAACATCAGTTAGGGCGCTTGTCGAAGAGATTGAAGCGCGTGTTAAAGCTTTGCCTGAGCTTAAGACCCGGGATGTGCGGGAAGTCCGACGCGAATTCTCCAAGCGTCTGAAGACTGCCGGCGCCGACTTCGTATTCCAAATCGCATTGGCTCTCTTGCAACGGCCGGCTTTCGAGTTTCGCTTCATAGCCTACGAGTTGGCGCAACATCATCCGGCCACCCTTTCAAGCCTGAATAAGCGAGCGCTCGAAGAACTCGGGCGCAACGTCGATAGTTGGTATGCGGTGGATTGCTTCGCCTGCTATCTGGCGGGACCCGCGTGGCGCGAAGGCCAAATCCGCGATAATGTCGTCCACGGCTGGGCGGGCTCCAGCGATCGTTGGTGGCGCAGGGCCGCGCTGGTTGCGACGGTGCCACTGAATAACAAGACTCGGGGCGGATCGGGTGACAGTGAGCGCACACTGGCTGTCTGCCGCTTATTGTTGAGTGACCGCGACGATATGGTCGTGAAGGCGATCTCGTGGGCCTTGCGAGAACTAGCTAAACGAGATCCGGTAGCAGTGAAGCGGTTTTTGCGAGAAGAAGAGCAGAGGTTGGCTCCAAGGGTGCTTCGGGAAGTTGCAAACAAACTCGCGACCGGCTTAAAGAATCCCAAACAGGCTAGCAAATAAGCATTGACCTGGCGGCAAGAGCTGCGCTTCCGGAAACGTTATGGCAGGTTACTCAGAAACTCCGCTTGTAAAGAAACTCGGAATCAAGGAAGGATCTCGCATCGCTTTGGTTAATCCGCCAAAGTCTTTCCGGAAGACGCTGGGGCCGCTCCTCGCGCAGGCAAAAGTCGTAAGTCAAGCCTTCGACGAGCTGGATTTGATTCTTTTTTTCGTGAAAAAGGAGAGCGAACTGGCAGGAGCTTTTGCGCTGCTCGCGGAAAAGCTTAAGCCCGCGGGAATGCTTTGGATAGCATGGCCAAAGAAAAGTTCGGGCGTCGCAACAGACCTTGCATTTAATAACGTGCAAGCCCTCGGCCTATCGGCGGGATTGGTGGACACGAAGATTTGCGCTGTGGATGAAGTGTGGTCAGGCTTGAAATTCGTATTTCGTTTAAAGGATCGAAGCCGATTAATGCAACGCGGCAAAAACTAATTTTGGAATTCGGTCTTTAATCAAATCAGTACGTTTCGATTAATTCATCGCTGTTGTGTTCGCGAACGCTCTTACGCGTTCACTTTTTAATCGACTCGGTGGTCCATTGAGAACAACTAATAGTTGGACCACGATGGAGATCATCGCACCTGTTGAGTGCGACAGAGGGCGAACGGTTTGTAGTCTTTCGCGAAGCACCCGTTTTTACTAGGCCATAGTTACACCGGCCCACTGAAGAATCCGCGCTAATGCAATCATACGCTGGCGAACTGAAAACATTTTGTGATCACATATCCTCTCTGCGACCAAGCGCTTGCGCCGAATAAAATTCCTTCTCGCGGCCGGCGGCGCGCGAAATTGATCGCAATTAATTGTTGGACCATCAACACGCGAGAAAGCTATTGCAAAAAAACTCCGCCTAACTATAATCCCGATCCCTTGCTGTCAAAGGTAAGTTCCGCAGCGGATCGAAAACGCGAAGAATTTGTTTTCCTCGTAGGCGCTATCATAAAAATCTCGCTTAAGTCGGAAACCTGCCTGAGACGGAATTGAGTTTTATCCGCCCGCATACGCACATCTCGTTTAGCGGTGCCAGCAGCAAGGGGTAGACGGCCGGCAACAGCCCAGAGGTTGGGGCGCGGTTATCTAAGGCGATTTACCCTGGTCATCCTGGGAGGAATCGCCAAACTCAACAAAACGAAATTTTGACTGGGAGCGATTAGGAATATCGCCCCCTGAGGCGAAGTGTTTTTTGCACGCAAAGCAGCCACCCCCTGAAACAGTTGGCTTTGCTGAACGGAGCGTTGTGATGGAAGCCCAAGCAGATGTGATTCAACTAAAAAAATGTCCCCGATGCGACGAGTCATTGCCCTTATCGGAATTCGGTGTTTGCCGAGCTCGCAAGGACGGCCTGAATCTCTATTGCAAACAGTGCATTCGCAAAAGAATCGCCCAGAGCCGGCAGGCGATGAGGGAGTATAAGAGCGCCCGCAACCAGCACGGTGTGAACCTTCTGGGCAAGCGCTGCGCAGGCGAAAACAGCAATCAGCCGGCCGAGTTCTCTTCCGGGTATGTGGCCAGAATGCTGAAGAAGCTGACACCGGCCGAACGAGTGCGTGAGGCCATCAGGGGCGGGGCGCGTACTCAGAAGCAGATTGCCCACGAGACAAAGCTGGCCAAAGACGAAATTGGTGACGCCCTGGCAAACCTACTGCTGTGGACCCACGAGATTCGCACCAGGATCGTTGACAACACCAGAATGTATTTCATGAACGAGCCGATTGAGGATCAGCCGATGACGCTGGGCGGACGGAACTCTTCCAGGATTTTCGGTTTGCGCTCGGAATCTGAGCCGTCCTTTAGCTCGCTACATGTCCTGATGCCGGGCAAAACGCCCGCGGAGGAGCCGCATAAAGTTGGCGGCTGGATCGTAGCCTGAGGCGTACCAGGCCGTACAAAAGGCGTCATTCGCCTGATGCAGTGTGGATACGCTTTAGGCTCTAAAAGCCTCAAGCACCTCGTCAGCGTGGCCTTCAGGCTTCACCTTTTTGAAGATCTTCCTGATTCGGCCCTTTTCATCGATCAGGAAGGTCATGCGGTGCAGGCCCATGTAGGTTCGCCCCATGAACTTTTTCTCGCCGTACGTGCCATAAGCTTCCGAGACCGAGCGTTCAGGGTCGCTCAAGAGCGTAAAAGGCAGGTCGTACTTCGCGGCAAATTTCTTGTGCGATGGCTCGCTGTCGAGTGAAATTCCCAAAACCTTAATGCCGCGACGGGTGAGTCTTGAATGGGAATCGCGGAAAGAACACGCTTCCCTGGTGCAGCCGGGCGTATCATCTTTGGGATAGAAATAAAGCACAACTTTCTGGCCGCGGAAGGCTGACAGCTTGACCTGATTGCCGTCGGCGTCTCGTACCTTGAAATCGGGCGCTTTGTCTCCTTCTTTGAGCATTGCGATCGACCTTTCCAGAGAATCAGTTCAAATGAAGCGCGTATTCTAACGGCCCTGTTCTTCAGCCCGCAAGAAAAACATTTCGCAATGACCAAAAAGAGTAACTACTGGATGGTAAAACAAGAGCCGGAAACCTATTCCTGGGACGATTTCGTTCGTGACGGGAAAACGGATTGGACCGGAGTAAGAAACTTCCAGGCGCGAAACAACTTGCGCCAGATGAAAGCGGGCGACCGCGTGCTGTTCTATCATTCGGGCACGGGAAAAGCGGTTGTCGGAATTGCCGAGGTAGCTAAGGAGGGTTATCCTGACCCGACCGCGGACGACCCGCAATGGGTGGCGGTGGATCTTAAACCGGTAAAGCCCCTTGCTGAACCCGTGCCGCTGGCGGCGATACGCTATCACGAGAAACTGGGGAGCTTGCCGCTGATACGGCAATCACAGTTGTCAGTAATGCCGCTGTCAAAGGAAGAGTTTGAAGTAATTGTCGCCATGGGCGATGGAAAGAAAAGTAAAAACTCGAGGAAGAAATAATGCTTAAGCAACTGGATTACGCGATGGTGATGGTTTCCGACATGCGACGCTCGGTTGAGTTTTACCGGGATACCCTGGGTATAGCGCTGAAATTCCAATCACCGGAATGGACAGAATTCCTAACCGGCACAACCACCCTGGCGCTTCACGGTGGCGGCGTTCCCCAAAAACATTCCGGCCCCCCAAGCGAAGGGAAACCCGCGGGGGTATGTACAATCGGGTTCAATGTTGAAGATGTCGATAAGACCTACGAAGAGTTAAAGGCCAAGGGCGTAAGGTTTGTAATGCCGCCAACGCTGCAGGAAGGTGAGGGAATAAAGCTTGCCGTTGCCATTGACCCGGACGGTCTGACGATTTCCTTCGCGCAGCCTTTGGCCAGGTAAGGGGTGAGCTGCGGTCAGAACAACGACGGTTGGTCGTTTGCTTGGTCGGGAACCATTGACTCGCTCAGTCGCGGGTACATTTCCAGCAACTGAGCCGGGCCCGGAACTCGTTCCACTTCGATTACCGCCTTTACTTCCAAAGCGTTGGTTACGGCCTGTCCCCGAAAGTGATTGTTGGCGATTACGTAGGTTTCATTTGTCTGCTTAGCAATTTCCTTGATCCTGGCAATCCAGGGCTCGAGCTCATCGGGGGAATACAAATAATCGTACCGATCCTCAACGCCCGCTTCCTCCCGAAACCAGTTGTGATAATTGCGTCCGTGCAAACGCACATAGCCCACTGTTGACGTGCTGGTGGCTGAGGGCTTGATTGACTTATCGAACAACGGCTGATCGATGTTGCAGAAGCCCACCCCCAGATCTTCCAAAGTCTGATAAATAGAGGGGCTGTTCCATGAAGCATGTCGCAGCTCAACCACTCGCGAGTAGTCTTTGAATCGCTCCAGAAGCTGAACTAAGTACTGCCTTTCCTCCATTTCATTCTTGAAAGACCAGGGAAACTGAATCAGGATTGCGCCAAGTTTTCCGGCTTCAGCAAGTGTATCCACACCCAGTCTGAAATCTTTTTCATCCTTTGCCGTCGCCTTGCCGCGGGCATGAGTAAATACCTTGTGCAGCTTGGCAGTGAAGCGGAAGTTCGGATTCCGGGCGACCCTTGCCGCCCAGGATGCCGCGATCTCTTTGGTCGGCGGGCGGTAGAAACTGCTGTTGATTTCGATTGTATCGAAGAATTTTGCCAGGTAAGCGAGCGGGTCAAACTCAGGGCCGGGTGATCGGGGATAGACAATCCCGTTCCAGTCCTTGTACGACCAACCGGCAGGACCGATGCGGATTTTCATGTTCCTTTTTTCTTTGGAGTGCTGCGCCTTGTCGCAGCTTTTGCTGCTTCGGTCTCTGTTCCTAACGCCCTCCCTGACGGTCGGGCTACTGCCCCGTCCGCGTTGGAAAAGCGGTGACGCTTCACCGGACTCCAATCAACCTATTAGTTCGGCTCGGGCGGCTGGAACAGATCGGGAATGCCCGCGATAACTGCCGCGGGCAGCGGCTTCAGTTTGAGCTGCTCAGTTAGGAAGGCTATACGTTCGCGACGTGCTTCGGCGTTCAGAGCGTGGGGCGCATCGTACAGCGCAAAACGCTTTGGATCGCTAACAACCGCCGCATACTGCCGCGCCCACCCTGGCGTTATGAACTTCTCCTGCGTCGCGTATTGAAGAAAAACGACTGCTGGAGCTGCGTGCGAAACGTACTTGCCCTGATCAGTCCAATAATATTTCGCGTTAAAGGCATCGAGTTTTTCCGCGCCCACTTTTAGCCGGTACTCCTGGTATGCCGGTATTCTGCTGGTTACTTCATCTGACATGGTGGCCGTCATCAGGACAAACGCCTTGAACCGTTTATCGACTCCACTCAGGAGAGCGCCGATTACCGCGTTATAGCTGTGGCCGACGTAGGCGATTCGCTTTGGGTCAACGTCCTTGCGCGCCAGCAACAGATCCACGCCGCGTCGCAAATCGACAACCTGTTGGACTAAATCAACAATTTGCTGCTCGTTCAGTGGTTCGTTGTTTTCCACATGACCCGGCCGGGCTATGGGGCCGTCGGTTAGAAGTGACACAACTCCGCCCCCGGCCAGCGCTACTGCTTCGTCGAGAAACTCCTTGCGGTTGCGCATGGGAGAGTTGCCCCAGTACCAATGTCCCCAGATTACTGCAGCGAAAGGGCCCTCTCCTTTGGGTACGATGAGATAGGCAGGGACAACTCCACCCTTTGGACTGGAATATGTGATGTCGTGGATACTTGTGTTGCCGAGCTTCTCGATGCCGACTTCCTTAATTCCCAGAGGCGCTTTCTGGTCGTAATCAAAGTGATGAATCATTTGGGCATCCTGGGCGGACAGTAACGGAGAACTCGTTAGAAGAATTCCCATCAGTAAAGCGAGTTGAACAAGACGTGGTTTCTGCATTGATTTTGGTCCTCGTTTCTTGCACTCATTACTGCAATTCATTCGGATTGACAATAGTATAGCGCCGATGCGACGCTGACGCCTTCAGCGGTTGATTTCACTCCAGCGGAAAGGAGCACCTTCATGCGTCTGACCGAAATGGTTTCGTGCTCTGGTTGAGCGGCTAAGCTCGACCCCAGCATACTCGCTCAGGTTTTGAGCGGGCTACCTAAACAGCCTTTTGACGAGAATCTAATGGTTGGCTTCGACACAGCCGACGATGCCGGAGTGTATCGACTTCGCGACGACCTGGCGATCGTGCAAACAGTTGATTTTTTCACGCCCATCGTCGACGACCCATACGATTACGGACGCATCGCGGCGCTCAACTCGATCAACGATGTCTGGGCGATGGCCGGCACGCCGCTGACTGCGTTGGCGATTACCTGCTTTCCGAAGAAGGGGGTCGATCCGGCGATACTTGGGGAGATCATGCGCGGTGGAATGGAAACATTGAACAAGTACGGCGTCACATTAATCGGTGGCCACAGCGTCGATAATCAGCAAATCATGTTTGGTTATTCAGTGACGGGCGTTATCGATCCTACGAGAATAGCCACCAATGCAGGCGCCCGTGCCGGCGATATGATCATTCTGACGAAAGCAATCGGCACGGGCGTGATCTCCACCGGAATCAAGTTTGGCAAGGCCTCGCCAGAGACCGTTGCGGCATCGGTCGAAACGATGTTGACTCCTGGCAAATACGCGGCCGAAGCTATGCGCGAATTCGGCGTCAAAGGCGCCACGGACGTAACGGGGTTCGCCCTGCTTGGCCACGCCTGGGAAATGGCAAAGGCCAGCAACGTAACAATCGAGATCGATTCCGGCGCTGTGCCTGTGCTCGAAGGCGCGCTGGAGCTTGCCGCTGCGGGCATGATCACCAGCGGCGACAAGACAAATCGCGAGTATGTGGGCGAAGATATTGAAATCGGGGAATCGGTTAACAAGGATCTGGTCAAGTTGCTGTTCGACCCGCAGACTGCGGGTGGGATGTTGATTTCGGTGGCGGATGATCGTGCGGCTGACTTGCTGGCGCGAGTTCGGGAAAATTATCCACGAGTTGAGATAATCGGGCACGTTCTGGAACGGCGTCCGCACTCGATCGTCGTTACCGGCGGATAGAAATAGCATGATGGCTTCCAAAATCAGCGAACCGGTGTCACCCGGAATTCGCTCCATAAGCGAGCTCTTTCAAGGCGTTCGTGCGCGCACGATGCAAATTGTTGCGCCTTTGGAGATTGAAGACTACGTGATCCAGACGGCTGAGTTCATGAGTCCGCCGCGCTGGCACATCGGCCACACCTCATGGTTCTTTGAAACCGTGTTGCGGGCGCACCAGGTCGGCTACAAGGTTTACTCCGAAGACTATCTCTTTTACTTCAACTCTTATTACGAAGGGTTTGGGGCACGCATCGAGCGGCCCAAGCGCGGCACCAAATCTCGCCCTACCGTAAAAGATACGGTCGCATATCGGAATCACGTTGATGAGCGAATGCTGCGGTTTCTGGATTCACTCAATGATGTTCCGAATGCGCAGACTATCCTGTCACTGGTGAGGCTCGGGCTCGAGCACGAGATGCAGCACCAGGAGCTTCTGGTTTACGACATCAAGCATCTGCTCTGCGATCAGTTTGACGCGCAAATAAAACCGGCGCCTGCCTCGGTAATGAAAGTAGAAGGAATGGCAGCGATTGAAGGCGGGCTGTTCTGGCTGGGACACGAAGATGGTCACGGACGGGGCAGTGGCTCGACCGTAAGGGAGGGTGTAGACGGCACGCTGGACGAAAGCGCCAACAAGGCGGCGTACTCCAAAAACTACGTCTTCGCCTTTGACAACGAGAAGCCAGCGCACCAGGTCTTCCTTCAGGACTTCGCCATCGACCGGGCCCCGGTCAGCAACGGAGACTTCCTTGAGTTCATAAACGACGGCGGCTATCAAAACTTTCGCTGGTGGTTCTCGGAAGGCTGGGAAGCGGTCAATCGCGAGAAATGGCAGGCGCCGCTTTACTGGGAACTACACGACGGCCAATGGATGATTCGCGATTTTTCCGGCCTGCATCCAGCCGCAAGCAAAGCAAATGAGCCAGTGTGCCACGTCAGTTTTTTCGAAGCTTCCGCGTTTGCCAAGTGGGCGGGCAAGCGATTACCAACCGAAGCGGAATGGGAAAAAGCCGCGTGTCATACATCCGAGGGGGGGACTGACAAAAACGCCCGGCAGTTATTTCCCTGGGGTAACGACTCGCCCGACGCAGCGAAAGCCAACCTGTTCGAGAACGGCCTGTGGAGCCCTGCGCCCATTGGCGCTTTTCCCGAAGGACAGAATGGTTATGGCTGTCACCAGATGATTGGCGACGTTTGGGAATGGACGACTTCGGATTACGTTCCTTATCCCGGATTCAAATCTGAATTCGACGAGTACAACGACAAGTGGTTCGTCAATCAGAAGGTTTTGCGCGGGGGCTCGTTCGCGACGCCGCAGATTCACATCCGCTCAACGTATCGCAACTTCTTTCATTCGCACGAGCGCTGGATGACTTCAGGATTTCGCTGCGCCAGGGATATTTGATCATTCGGCTGACCCTTCAGCCCTTATGCCAACAAAACTTACCGATGTCGAAGTCCGCGTACTGGGTTCCCTGATCGAAAAGCAGGTGACCACGCCGGAGTATTACCCTCTGACGTTGAATTCGCTCATGCTCGCCTGCAACCAGAAGAACAATCGGAACCCCGTCACTTCCTTCGATGAGGGGACAGTCGCAGAAGCTGTGGAGAGTCTGCGCGAGAAGAACCTTGCTTATGTTCACTACGGCAGCACCAGCCGCGTGCCGAAATACAAGCACGTCATGCCGGAAGTTTTGCATCTGACGCACCCGGAGGTGGCGGTGATGTGCGTGCTGATGCTAAAAGGCAGCCAAACCATCGGCGAACTCCGTGGTGGCGCTGCGCGAATGTACGAGTTTTCTGGATTGGAAGAAGTTGAGGCGACGCTCAACACCCTGACTTCGCGAGAGCCGGAGCCGCTGGTAACCAGGTTGACGCGCCGGACGGGACAAAAAGAGGCGCGCTTCGCTCATCTGCTTTCTGGAGAAGTTACGGTCGAGTCTTTTCCGGAAGGAGAACAGCCCGTCCGGTCAATTAGAGCTGGCCGGGCTGACCCGGATAAGGTGGTGAAGCTGGAGCAGGAAGTGGAAAGCCTTAAGAGCGAAGTTGCCGCACTGCATCAGCAGTTCGAGGATTTTAAGAAACAATTTGAATAGCGAGTTAACTCTCTAACTGATCCTTCGATGCCTTGATTGCTTTCCGCGCTTGAACAGGCCACTTCTGCCCGCCAGTCTCCAGATAATATCGACAATTCCGATTCAGTGGACACATCTCGCAGGCCGGATGATTGGTGTGGCAAAGGTCCTTTCCGTGCCGGCGCAGAAGTTGATGCGCGCGGATTAGAAACTCGTAGTCCTTGCCAATCTGATCCTTCAATGCTTCCTGGACCGAACGGTAGCTGGCTGAATAGTTCTTTTGTTCTAAACCGAATCCCACCCTCAGCAGAACCCTTAACCCATTCGAATCCAGCGCTAAAAGTGGGAACGACCTCGTGAACAGCAGGATTTTCTCCGCGCCGGGATCACCGATGCCGGGAAACTTCTTCAAAGATTTTTTCGCCTGCGCTAGCGGCTGGGTAAGCACCGGGCCCAAATCGCCATCAAACTCCTCGAGCGCAATCAGTGCGATTTCGCGCAGCTTTCCGACGCGCGTCTCGGGTCGCATGCCGCCGAGACTGGCGACTTGCAACAAATTTTTCATAGAGGCAGACAGAATCTCGCCCGGCTCAGTTCCCACTTCAGCTCGTAACGCAGCGAAAGCCTTTTCTCGTCGCCGGTCATCAACCAGATAAGCAATATTCTCCAGCAGAATAATTTCCAGGGGCTCGGTGATTGCCGGTGGCGCCGGTTGACCGAAATAATCTTGCAGCAAATGAATGATTTGCTTTAATGATACAGCAGTCGCCATACGTTGTTGAGAACCGCCTTTCGCGCCGAATTCTATTTCGTCATTTCTTATTCGCGCAAGAATTCCGGGTATCAGTACTCGGCCCCACTCTCTTTGCTCTTCGCCGGCATTTCTCTATAATCGTGGCACCGTAATCAAAGTCGTTATTCGCCACCAATCTTGATTCTGGAGTTTCTCCATGCCTGAGCCAAATCATGTCAAAGCAAATGCCGGCGATGCGCTGTTGTTGGTCGGCACAATGAAGGGCGCTTTCGTAATGCGCGCCGATGCTTCCCGAGACGAATGGGAAGTAGGCGGCCCTTATTTTCCGGGCCGCGCAATTTACGCGCTGGCCTACGACAGTCGCAACGGTCGCAATCGCTTCTGGGCTGCCGTCAATAGCCCGCACTGGGGCTCCTACTTGAGCTCATCCAATGATTTGGGCAAGAGCTGGAGCGAGCCCGAAGCCTACAACATCAAGTTTCCTGAAGACACTGATAGTGCGCTCAAACAAATCTGGCAAATTACGCCGGGAAACAGGCAAGAGCCGGACACGCTTTATTGCGGAGTTGAACCGGCAGCATTATTTCGATCGGATGATGCCGGCGAAACCTGGTCACTCGTCAAAGGGCTTCACGATCACCCGCACCGTCCGCAATGGCAGCCGGGTGGTGGCGGGCTTTGCCTGCATACGATTCTTCCCGATCCCGCCAACCCGAAGCGCATGCACATTGCCATTTCGACCGGGGGCGTTTATCGCACAGACGATGGCGGGCAAACGTGGAACGTGCGCAACGCCGGCGTGCGTGCGCAGTTTCTGCCGCCCGGTCAGCAATATCCCGAGTTTGGCCAGTGCGTGCACAAGATCGCTTTTCATCCTTCGAATCCGAAACGTCTCTTCTTGCAAAACCACTGGGGACTTTATCGCAGTGATGACGGCGCCGATTCATGGCAGGACATCGCTAACGGCGTGCCTTCGGACTTTGGATTTGCCATGGCGGTTGATCCTAACGATGCGAACACGGTTTACATTGTGCCGCTTGAATCGGACGAGTTTCGCTGCACGCCGGAAGCGAAGCTGCGCGTTTATCGCACGCGTAATGCGGGCGATTCATGGGAAGCTCTGACACGAGGCTTGCCGCAGGAAAACGCGTTTGAGACCGTGCTGCGCGATGGCATGGCGGCCGACAAAGCGAATCCCGCAGGTATTTACTTCGGAACGCGCAACGGCAAGTTGTTTGGCTCAAAAGACGGTGGCGATTCCTGGCGCGTGATTGAGGAAGGCTTGCCGCCCATCGTTTGCGTGAAGACAGCAGTCGTCTAACTGAATGAAAGCCAGGAAGATTTTCCATATATCATTTTCCATTTCTCATTTGCCATTGCCCTCGCATTATGAGCCTCGCGGCCGAAGCGGGCGCTCAGAGTACCGACATCAGTCGGGCTTTTTGTTTGATAAAAACCCAACTGAAGTTGGTACTCTAAACGCCCACTCTCCTTTAGTTCTGCAGTTCAATGAAAAATGAGAAATGGAAAATGACATATGGAAAATCTGACTTTTAACTCCTGGCCCAACACGCAACCCGCAACACCCGAGACATGATTACCTTCAACATCGCCGGCTTCCTAACTGACTTCACTGAAGGTCGCAGCCAGCTAAAACTCGACTCTTCACCGGCAACAGTTGGGGCGGCCCTTGGCGAGTTGTGGCAGAAACACGTGGGCCTGCGTGACCGCGTAGTGAATGAAAAGGGTGAGGTCAGGCTGCACGTTAACGTCTTCGTTAATAATGAGACCATTCGACGCCAGGACGTTCTCGGAACAACGCTGGCAGACGGCAGTGAAATCACGATTATGCCGTCGGTAAGCGGCGGCGATGGGTCATAAGCCTGCCGGGGAACCCTCGCGCTGCAAGCGCCGTATAAGGAACATATGTATTGTCCGACCTGTGGCTCAGAAGAACGCCAGCGCAGTCAATACTGCCGCGCCTGCGGCACAGACCTCCGGGTGGTGCGCGTGAGCCTGGAAAAGCCTGACTCGATTACAGAGTCAGCAATTACGGCGCGGGAACAAATTGGCCGCGCAGTAGCCGAAAGAATTCGTGAAGTTGAAAGCACGCAAGACCTGAAACGCGTGGCCGAAGATGTGTTGCCGCAGATTGAGAAGTTTCTCGAGTCACCCGCGGAAAAGCGTTTGCGCCGCGCCCGCGCCGGCATGATAACCGCTGCTTCCGGCATGGGCGCGATAGCATTGTTCCTTATGATGAGCACGATTCACGACGTCGGCGCGGCGGTACTTCCCGGTGTGGGCCTCGGGATCCTCGCGCTTATCATTGGGCTTGGCCTGGTGATTAACGGATTGCTATTGACCGTGCCGAAAAAGAGACTCGCTGCGAGTGGCTCGGAGTCGCTGGACAGCAACCTGCTTGATAATCCGGCTGGGCGACCTGCTTCAATCGGCTCCAACAAACCTACAAACGAACTTGATCTCGCCAATGAGTCGCCGGCGATCCCTGGTTCAGTCACCGAACACACCACGCATCGCTTGAAAAGCTAAACGTCATGGCATACTGACGCAGTTTCGAACCTGCCCTCTTTTACGGGGAGGGCCGTCGCCCTCGCCCGCGTTGAGCCGTAGCGGCGAACCTTCCGCACTTTAAGAGACCGGATCTCCGTAACTCTCCGCGCTTCGCGCTTATTGCGGGCGAGGGCGCATGCGCCTCCCAGCAACACGTGGAACTTGAGACCTAAACGGATCAGTACCCCTGACTGATGAGAAGCAAAGGCACAGCGGAAGTCTGGGTCTATGGCGTTACTTCATGAATATCTCGACTGACGGTTTGCCGTTCGGGAAGTTCGCACTGCCAGAGCTGAATAATTCGTTTCCACTCTCGTCCTTGACGACGATTTTTGCAATTTTCTTATGCTTTTCCTTGTGCTCGTATGTCTTCGTGGCGGAGTTGAAGTCAAGGGACTCCTGGTTGTCCGGAAATTGAATCGTAAGGGAACCGCCCTTGAGTATGATCGGATCACCGTCTGCTAGCATCTCCATATATTATCTCCTTTGTTGGGGGCAATGGTTAAAAAGGGGCGAAGCGGCAACGGCCGTCCCGCGAAAAACAAAAGAAGGCGAGCTGCGCGCGATATTGATTAAGTGGCACCCTGAGTTTCGCGCACTTCGGAGTAGCGCAATTATCTAGTCGCCGAGGGAAGTTCAGCCAGCTGTTTGCGAAGCTGTTGGACATCTGGCCTGGTGGCGTAGGAGTTGAATGCTTCCGTTCCCCATTTTTGTTGGAGCTTGCTCAGCAGTTCCATGGCCTTTAGACCATATTGCTGAGCTTGCGCGGTTTGGCCGCCGGCTCGGCTGGCCAGGGCGGCCACCAACCATGCTTGCCACTCGGATTCTATTTGTTCCGCTCGATCAAAGTTCTGTTGCGACTGCAATGATATAGCAAGCGCACCTTGAGAGTCACCCCCTAACAGTGTCGCTTGTGCAAGGGCGAGCTGTACGCTGGAGATCATCCCGGGGTCATTCAGCTGTTTCGCTTTGTCGGCCAGGTCGGCGCATGTTTGTTTAGCCGCGGCCGGCGCCCCCTCCTTCGACTGGGCCAGGCAGAGGACACGCCGGGCGTCCAGCGCGATGTTGGGAAACTCTATTCCCGCCGATGCCAGAAGCTTTTCCGCTATCGCTTTAGCTTCAGCAAAACGGTTTTGGCTCAGCGTCATTTCGCAACTAGCCAAATTGATTTCGGCTGATAGTCGCTTGAGGCCGCTATTGGGGTTGTTGGCGATAAGCGAGGCTTCATCCAGAAGTAACTGCGCCTCCTGATAGCGTCCGAGTCGCCATAGCACATCTCCTCGGCTCAGGAGATTCGAGCCAATGCTGCGCTGCACACCCAGTGTTTTGTAGATCGAGTACGCCTGGCTTAAGTGATCGAGGGCTTCCGGGTATCTCTCCTGGTGCGCCAGGACCGACCCCATCTCAGCGTGTGAAAACGCGATCTGTGATTGGTCGTCAGCCTGCTGGGCCAACTGTAGAATTCCCTGATCAGCCTTCAAGGCCGCTTCGTAATCACCCTTCTGCATGTTCGCGCGCGCGAGCAGGCCAAGACCAAAAGAGGTTTCCGTGCGATATCCTCCCTGCTGGTAAAAGGCCAGCGCCGGCTCGAGATAATGAACCGCATCGTCGGGATTGTACTGCTGCACGCGGAGGCTGGCTAATGAGAATCGGGCCCTGGCTTCGTTTCTTGGAGCCTTGTTTCTCTGCGCAGATTCAAGAGCCTGCGCAAAATACTCTTCCGCCTCGACGTACTCGGCGCGAATCAGAAGGCTATTACCGAGATCGATCATGCCCTGGGCTGCGAGGTTCTCCATTCCATTTTTCTCTGCCAGGTCGATTGCCTGATGAGCGTATTCAGTCGAGCTCCCGGTTTCACCAAGATCAGCAATAACACTGCTCAATTGCAAAAGTGTCTTGATCTCCTGCGCCTTGTTGTCGGCAGCGCGAGCCAGACTTAGCGCCTGCTCCAATTGTGTCTTCGCATCGGAGAGCTGATTTCCGTTATTGAAGACGAACCCGCGCTGGTAGAAGACCTCGGCGCGCCCTTCGAGATTTCCCCGCGCCTGATAAATAGACTCGGCTTTATTAAATGAAGCCAGCGCACTGGGCAGGTCTCGTTGTCGACCCTGAAGAATCCCGAGCCGCAGAAACGCCGTTGCATACTGCGGATTGCCGGACGCTGCTTCGGCATAATTCTCAATCGCTTTCTTGATGTCTTCGTTCTTCTCGTACGCGCGCCCTAAATCGACGAGCACGTATGGCTTCTCGGCCTCCGGTGTCTGCTGCGCGATCTGTTTATAGAGCTCGATGGCGCGGGCGAAGTCGTGCCTGGCGGTAGCCGTGATGGCGTCAAGATAAAGGGAGTCGAGCTTTGACAACCCGGAACGCTGGGCGCTAGTCACACGTAGCAGTTCGTCTTTGGCTCTATCGGAGTAATCCAGCTCGACCAGCGCCTCAGCCAAACGCGCGTGGGCCAGCATGTAGTTATCATCAGCAGCGATTGCTTTCTCAATTGCTTTGCTCGCCTGGTAGTAAGCTCCATCGCGCAGCGCGTTTGTTCCAACTTCGTACCAGCGCTGTGCCTCAGCCGGCGGCTGGTGCGGCGAAGGCCGCCACCAGCGCAGCGCAATGAAGCCGGCACCGAGCGCGACCACGACCGCGATCAAAACGTAATAAATCGGAATGCGGGGTCGCTGCAGGGCCTGAGAAAGATTGCCGAGTGTACGACTGTGTCCGGAGACGGAAGACGGCAGAGTCCGCCGGATAAGCGTTTGACTTGAATCCTCCTGCACGAGGTCCGCTACCGAGCGCAGGTCGGCCACCATCTCGGAAGCTGATTGATAACGCTTCTCCGGCTTCTTGGCTAACGCCTTGAGCGAAACAAAATCCAGATCCTGAGGTATCTGTGGGTTTATCTTGGACGGGCGCTCGGGATCGACCTGGAGAACTTTCGATGCAATCTCAATCAGGGTGGTACCGGCAAAAGGCATCTCGCCCGTGATCGATTCGTAAAGCACAGCGCCGAGCGCAAACAGGTCGCTTCGCCCATCGACTGCGCCTCCGGTGGCCTGCTCCGGCGACAAATAGGCGGGCGTCCCCAGCACCACGCCGCTGCCGGTTCTTGCCGACAGGAGGGTCAAAGCCTCGGGGTCTGAACTGAGCACAGATTCGTCGACCAATTGTTTCGCGAGTCCAAAATCCAGCACCTTAACCTGGCCTCGTTCATCCACCATAATGTTTGATGGCTTTATGTCGCGATGAATCACATTGCGAGCGTGCGCCTCGCCCAGGGCAGTGGCCACGTCCGAAATAATCTGCACGGCCGCGGCGAGAGTTAGCTGCCCTTTGGCAATCAGCTCGCTCAATGGCCTGCCCTTAACCAACTCCATAACCAGGAAGGGCTGACCCTCCGATGTCTCGCCGTAGTCGAAAAGGGTGGCAATTGAAGGATGGCTTAACTCAGAAATCGCCCGGGCCTCTCGCAGGAAACGAGCGTGAAAGTCGCGCTCCTGGATCGCCGGAAGGGGAAACTTGACGGCGACTCGTCGACCCAGCAGCGTGTCTTCGGCGAGATAAACGGTACCCATGCCACCCTTTCCGAGGGGCTCGATTATGCGGTAATGGGAAACGGTTTGGCCGATCATTGGCGCGGTGGATCCAGGATCAAAAGCTGCGGGTCGCCGCTTGAAAGTGGCGGGTGATGAATAACTTAGGAAGCCTGCTGCAAAGAATTACGCAACGAATACTACGATACGGTGCCGAGCTTTTCAATCTTTATTGAGACAAGGGCGGGTGATGGCGTCGAGCGGCACTGATCCAGTTTGGTTGGGAGTAAATCGCGTTTCGGGCCTTTGGCCCTCAGCGCCGAGGCGATTAAGGAAGAGTTCCAGGATCAGACGGGGATCATGTCTGGCCGCAGACAACGGCGCTTTGACGGTTAAGGATTCTTGTCAGGCGGAGAGATGGAAATGAACGCGGGCGTCTGGGCTTTGTTGTCGCGCAGGCGCAAGCGGATCAAAGTGAAGACCACACCGATGCCGATCGCCAGCACCAGCCCACCAAAAAGAAGCAGTCCAAGATTATCAAACCCACAATCGTCGCAATCAGAAACAACGATTACGAAGCCAAGCGCATTTTCCAGCGCCATGAAAGCAGCGGCTGCGAGTGGTGTCAGCATAAGCATGGTGTATTCCGGCCTTTCGATTTTGATTTGCGAGACGGTTCGCAATTGTCTGCTTAGACACCGGGAGAAATCATTTGTTCCGGGCTGATGAGCTCACCAGGCAGCGGGGGCAGGCCCCCTTCCTGACTGCAGGTCTTCCAAGTTGAGGTTTTGTTGATAAGCAGCTGCACTTAACTTAGCCAACTTGCAGTCAGGAAGGGGGCATGCCCCCGCGCAGTGGCCGTCACAACCATTTACCATTCACCATTTACCATTTACCATTTACGATGAAGGCATGAACTCATATACCGATCCGGCAATTCGCATCACCCTGCTGCCGCGCGACACCAACTCGCAAGGCACCATCTTTGGCGGCGTGATTCTCAGCTACATAGACATGGCCGGTGCTATCCAGGCGCATCGCCACACAAAGATGGATCGCTTCGTCACTATCGCAATGCGCGAAGTGAAGTTTCATCAACCTGTTTTCGTGGGTGATCTAGTAAGCTTCTACGCGGAGACGGTTCGCATCGGCACCACTTCAATTACTGTGCGGGTCGTGGTCGAAGCTGAACGCCCCAGCAGTTCGGATAAGCGCGTTCGTGTTACGGAGGCGGAAGTGGTCTATGTCGCCGTCGACAAACACCATCAGAAGGTCGAGATAGTGAGGAGTAAGCAGTGAGCAGTGAGCAGTGAGCAGTGAGAACTGATACGCGGTCAGGGATTGTTAGTCTTCCACTGCTTACTGCTCACTGCTCACTGCTTACTGCTCACTGTTTAATTCAATCGGGCTTGCATGCGGTGCAGACCGACTGCGGCTTGAGCGAAATCCGGATTCTGCTCTAAAGCCAGGCCATAGTGTTTGGCTGCCTCGATTAGGCGATGCCTCATCTCGTAAACGCGGCCCAAATTGAAATGGGGAAAGGCGTACGATTCATAACGCGGCGCCAGCAGCGCGCGTTTGAACCAGCGTACGCAACCGTATGAATCGCCTTTGGCCAGCAGGTAGCTGCCGATGTCGTTGTAGGGGTTTCCAAAAGTCTCGTCCACGCGAATTGCTTCCAGGCATTCGGCAATCGCTTCGTCGTGACGGTCCTGAAAGCTGTATACCCAGCCCAGAAACGTATGGGCTTCGGCAGTCGGGTAAGTGTCAATTGATCGCCGGTAAAGCTCGATGGCCCCTTCGTAGTTGTTCTCGAGCTGTGCCTGATAAGCTCGCTGGAAAAGATCAATCGCCTCCAGCTTGGCGCCGGGTGAAACGTCGTCTTCGAAAATCAGTTGCTCGTTCATACTCAGGAGTGGCACAGACTTCAGTCTGTGAATAGGGTCGGGGAAGACTGATCACAGACTGAAGTCTGTGCCACTAAATCTTCAATTCCTGCCGGTCTTTGAAGAAATCCTTCCACGCGTCACCATTCTTCTTTACCAGGCCCGGCACGTTCTTGATGGTGAAGTCGGAAATCTTCACGCCGCGCTCAACTTGCTTCCAATGCAGCGGCATTGAGACCGTTGCTCCCGCTCGCGCGCGCGCAGAATAAGGCGAAGCGATGCTTTTCCCTTTCGCATTTTGCATCCAGTCAACGTAGACCTGCTGCTTCTGGCGTTTCGCTAACGAGCGCTGGGTGGTGGCAATCTTTGGCGCGCGCTGTGCAATTTCGTTCGCCAGGGCCTCGGCCAGACCAGCAATCTTCGTGTAATCATGTTTCGGTTTCAGAGGTAAGTAAATGTGAATGCCCGAAGAGCCGGAAGTTTTCGGATAGGAAGGCAGACCCAGCTCATCGAAAATCTCCTTAGCGGTCAAGGCCACCTGCAACACGTTTTTCCAGGGTGCTTCTTTGGGATCGAGATCGAGCATGACGTAATCCGGCTTCAATAGATGCTGCGTTGTCGAATGCCACGGGTGCTGTTCAATCGTTCCCAGATTGACGAAATGCAGCAGCGAAGCCGTCGTGGTGTAAACCGCATAGTCCAGTTCACGCCCTTCCTGATTCGTCAGCCGCACGGTCTCGATAAATGCCGGCGCGCTTTCCAGGTCCTGCTGAAAAAACATCGGCGCTTTGATGCCGCGGGGATATCGCTGCAAAATCGCTGGCCGATCTTTCAGAAACGGCATGATCAGAGAGCTGGTGTTCAAGTAATAACTGATCAGATCAAACTTGCTAATCTTTTCCTCGGGCCAGTAAATGCGATCAAGGCTGGTAAGGGAAACACGATCGCCTTCGATCTCCAAAATCAGATCGCCCTTGGGTTTCTTGAGCGCCAGAAACTCTTTTGGCGAGATTGATGGGCCTTCACGCCGGGCAGTGCGTTTGACGCTGGTTTTCTTTTCGAGTCGCGGGCTGGCCATTTTTTCTGTGCAGCTACTCCTTTTCCACCGGCGGCAGATCGCTGTTTGCTGGTCCCATTATGACATGACCGAGGGCGTCATAGCGCGAGCCGTGACAGGGACAGTCCCAGGTCTTCTCAAATGAATTCCAATCGACGATGCAGCCCAGATGACGGCAGACGGCCGAGAGTTTGTGCAACACACCGGCCTCGTCTTTGTAAACGGCAATCTTTTTGAGGCCGTGACGAATGATGGCGCCCGATCCAATTTGGATTTCTTTGACTGAATCAATTTCGCCCGGCGTCACCAGATCGGCATACTGGCCGGCTACGTTGAGGGTCTCTTTGGCGAACTCCTTCATAGCGCCCAGCGTAACTCGCGAAGGATTGTACAAGCCGGCCCATTCATTTTTTCGCCCCAGGATCAGGTCGGTAAGAAGGATGCCGGCAATCGTGCCGTGCGTCATGCCGTTACCCGAATCGCCGGTAGCGATGTAGACGTTGTCATGATCCAGGGGATTCCTGCCGATGAAAGCCAGGCCGTCCACCGGCTCCATTACTTCACCGGACCAGCGAAACTCGATCTCTTTCATCATCGGGAAGCGCTCGCGCGTCCATTTCTCGAGAATGGCAAACCGGCGATTCGCGTCGTCCTTCTGACCGACCTTGTGATCTTCGCCCCCGCAGATCAATAAATCGTGAGCGCGCGATCCCTCCTGAGCCGTTTGAATGCGAATGTAGTGGTAGGGGTCCGGCGTGTCCCAGTAAAGCGCTCGGGTGACCGATCCACGCGGCACCCGGGCGCCAAGCACGTAGGTCATGTAGCCGGCCTGCTTGGTATGAATGGCCACCAGGTCGTTCACCGGAGTGTTCGTTGCCACCACGACGGCATCAGCGTTCACCACCAGGCCGTTTGAAGTCTCGATGCGGGCCTGTTTGCCTCCTTCGATTTTGCCGGCGTGGGTTTCGCAGTAAATTTTTCCATGGTCACGTTCGATCGCCTGCGCCAGTCCGGCAAGATATTTCAAAGGATGAAACTGCGCCTGGCGCGTGAACCGCAGCGCTTTGCCGGTATCGTATGAATCAATTGGCGCGCGATCGACCAACTCGACATCGTTCAGGCCCGCGCGACCCGTGGCTTCGAGTTCCCGATCAAGAATCTCTTTTGACTCGCCGGGCGGCACAAAGAGATAACCATCAACTCGCTCGAAGTCGCAATCGATCTTTTCTTCGGTGACGATTTGCTCGACCCGATTGATTGAGGCCGCGTGACTGCGGGCGGCTAACCGCGCGCCGTCTTCACCATGCAAACGCTCCAGCTCGAAGTACCGATCGTCCAGGGCGGTAACGAGATGGGCAGTCGTCCTTCCGGTCATGCCGCCGCCGATCGGTCCGTCGTCAAGAACAACGACGGATTTTCCTTCTCGCGCGAGCAGATATGCCGTGGTCATACCTGCGATGCCGGCGCCCACGACGCAAACGTTCGCGAACGCATCTTCCATCAAAGCCGGCCGGGCGGGGATTTCCGCGGTAGCCATCCAACTCGAGAGCGAAGTTCCGGAGGTCGGTTTCATATTCTTTCCTTTTTGTGGGTAGTCAGGAGTTTAGAACCGCATGACGAAGCGACTTGTATGCCATCCATCCGTGGCCCTTCCTTTGATAGTTTCAGGCTCCTTCCAACATCCAGTCCGCCCAGGGTGCTAATTCTTTTGAAGTGTCTCGATTTACAACGCAACAAACTACGATTTACGAAGATCGATACAGTGCGAGAAGCGCCCGGCAAATGACGCAACCGACGCGAACACAGGCAAAAGATGAAGGGACGTTGGCATGCATCTTGAAACTGCGACAGCGAAATTCAGGGAGGCGTAACCGAACCAGGGAGGAACTATGCGAATTCTTAGACTATGCGCGATCACGTTAGCGGTCGGACTTGTTATCGGAGCACTGGGCCATCAAATCATTCGCGATGGGTTTACCGCGGGCACGAATGAGCAGCCCACCGCTAATGCGCTTATGCTGCGTTACCGGCTGGATGCAGCACAAAGCAACTTCATGGTGCGCACGTTCTCAGGCGGTCTGCTGTTCTTCAAGGGACACGACCACTTCATTAAGGTGGGCGACTTCACCGGCGAAGCGCAACTGACCCCGACCGCTGTTAATCCAGCGTCGCTGCAAATGACGATTCGCGCCGGCTCGTTGGAGGAAACACGTGACGTTTTCACGCCGCAGCAAAAGCAGATCATCAATAAAGAGATTAGCGAGCTTGTGCTTGAAACCGCAAAGTATCCCGAGATAATCTTCAAAAGCACTGAGGTCACCGGCAAGCTGGCGCCGGCCGGGCACTACGAAGCGAAGATTGGTGGTGATCTAACCTTGCACGAGGTCACTCGGCACATCGTGATTCCCGCTGATATTATCCTGGAAGGAAACAACCTGCGCGCGCGCGGCGAGTTCACGATCAATCGCGGAGACTATAACGTGAAAGCTACTTCAGCATTAAACGGAACAATCAGAGTCCGCGACAAGCTGAAATTCACCTTTGACATCGTGGCCCATCGGGTTTAGTAGGACAGGCATTCCTGCCTGTCTTGCACATATTTACAGTTTAGAATGACAGACAGGAATGTCTGTCCTACAGGTCTTAATGAAATCCAAACTGTTATCCGATCGCGGTGATAAATCCTTTGTCCTCGTGTTCGACAAAGGCGACGAGGTGATGGCCGAGCTGTTGGGGTTCGTCAGGACAGAGAAAATAGTCTCGGCCCACTTTAACGCCCTGGGCGCATTTAGCGATGTCACATTCGGCTTCTTCGAGCGGGAGCGCAAAGACTACAAACGCATCAACGCAGGACAAGTCGAAGTGATGTCTCTGGTAGGTAACGTGGCTACGACACCGGTTGGCGAGCCGAAGATTCATGTTCATGTTGTTGTTGGTGACAAGAACGGTGCAGCCCATGGCGGGCATTTGATTGAAGCCCACGTCTGGCCAACCTTGGAAATGATTCTGATCCAGATGCCCGAAAGTCTGGTGCGAAAGATTGATGACGAGACGGGCCTGGCTCTGATCGACCTCGAGTAGTAACCCTGTTCGCAGATTGAACCTTGTGCCCGGCTGAATGCCGCTATCAATCGAAACCATGAACGAACTCTCCAGCGAAAGAGAACAATTGCTTTCCGATCTTCAGGCCGACGCTTTCAAGTATTTCCTAAATGAAGTCAACCCTGAGAACGGTCTGGTTGTTGACAGCACCAAGGTAGGGTGGCCTTCGAGTATTGCGGCTGTGGGCGTGGCCCTGTCGGCTTATCCAGTGGGTATCGAGCGCGGCTTGGTCGCACGCGACGAAGCAGTCGCGCGCACACTCACCTTACTGCGCTTTTTTGCCAACAGCGAGCAGAGCACAAGTCCGGAAGCTACCGGATATAAGGGCTTCTATTATCACTTTCTCGATATGCAGACCGGACGGCGGGCATGGGCGTGCGAGCTATCCACGATCGACAGCGCGTTTCTTTTCGGCGGCATGCTGGCGGCCGCCGCCTTTTTCAATCACGATACCGCAGACGAGCAGGAGATCCGCGATCAGGCCGACCAACTTTATCGGCGGGCCGACTGGCAGTGGGCCATGAACACCGGGGCTGCGATTTCCCACGGCTGGATGCCTGAGACGGGATTTCTGCCTTATCGATGGGAGGGATACGACGAATCGCTGCTGCTTTATATTCTTGGGCTCGGCTCGCCCTCCTTCCCTTTGCCGTTTGAGAGTTATCAGGCTTGGGCCGCGAAGTACGAATGGAAGAAGATCTACGACTACGAATATTTGTACGCCGGCCCGCTGTTTACGCACCAGTTCTCGCACCTGTGGCTGGACTTTCGCGGCATACAGGACGCGTTTATGCGGTCGCACGGGTTGGATTATTTCGAGAACAGCCGGCGGGCAACCTATGCGCAACAGGAGTACGCTCGGCGCAATCCAAACGGCTTTGCCGGCTACAGCGACTTGTGTTGGGGACTTACCGCCTGCGAAGGTCCGGGACCGGCCGAGTTGAACATCAATGGCGTCAAGCGAGTGTTCTTTGATTACGTCGCGCGCGGTATACCTGACGGTCCTGATGACGGCACGCTGGCGCCCTGGGCGGTGGTTGCTTCCCTGCCTTTCGCGCCGGAAATTGTGCTGCCCACGCTTGAACACTTCCGCGAAACCCAGGTCGGAAAACATCCCTACGGTCTGGAGGCGACTTTCAACCCAACCTTTCCGGACGAACAATGCCGGCAATGCGGCTGGCTCTCGCCCTGGCACTACGGCATTAACCAGGGTCCGATCGTATTGATGATCGAAAATTATCGCACTGAGCAGTTATGGCGCTTGATGCGAACCTGTCCGTATATTGTCAACGGACTGCGGCGCGCAGGATTCTCTGGCGGGTGGTTGTGAACGGGAACAGAGCAAAGGGCAAAGAGCAAAGAGCAAAGGGAGAGAGCAGTTAAAGTCTACTTCTCTGCTGAATTATCTTCGGCTTCCTCTGCCCAAAAGATCCAAGCTGCTCCGTTTGCGTGTTTCTGCCGCGAGGAAAGCATTCCTCGCTTCTCAAGCAGCGCGCGTGCGCTACGCTGCATGTTTGCATACAGGCACTGCGTGATGTCGGAGAGCTCCCAACCTTGATTCGCAAGCCCCGTGTTACCGAAAGCGCGTTCTATCTTTGGCCGGTTCTTTTCAAACAATGCTGCAACTTGTTTGGCCATCTCCTGGCAGAGCGTCTTGAATTCAGCGCATTCCGCGGCTTTAAACACCGGAAAGTTCGGCTCGTAGTAACGCTCAGTGGGATATTTTTTCTCCCATTCTTCGGATTCGCGCAGAAGCTCGCTCTTCATCATGTCGTTAATGTGCGTATGTACGCTCGGTGGTGACAGATCGAGCGCTTCAGCTAATTGCGAAATCGTTTTGGGCTCCCGGGCTACAAGATTCAGAATCTCCTCTTTGGTACCGTTAGGTAGCAACTTCTTTTTGGTAATCTCGGCCCAGGGATCGCTGTAACCTCCCGGTCCTCCGGAGACACATTCGCATGGAAACTGCAGGCTCTTGAACTCATCAGAAATTCCCATTGTTACCTCTTTACAGTTTCAATATTAGGGCGTATCCTAAAACCACTTTAGGATGCTCCCTAATGCTATTAGACCATGTGCTTGCCTTTGGCAGCATGGTCAAGTTTCCCTCTTCAAGTCACGGAAGGAGGCAGAATAAGATGCCTAAAGATAAAGAGCAAGTAGACCCATCTGCTAGACATCATGCCGGGACGATCACACGGGCACTAATCGCTAATCGCATCAACGTAATCGCGTTGGGAGTCTGTGTGGCTTTAGGGGTCGTTTATGTCGGCGCGCGTGATCGAGATCTAACCAGCACGAGCATGCGGTCGGCGAGTGTTCCCACGCCGTTCGACAATCGAATTGATAGCAATGCACAACGCATGCTTGAAGAAGGGCGACAAATCTTTCGCTATGACACTTTCGGCGACGAAGTGTATTGGACCGGCACGCTCAAGCTGCACCGTGCGATTGAGGGCGCGAAGCTTGGCGGCGTTGGTCCGGGCGTCAGTCCCAAGACTGCGCTGAGCGTGGGCCTGAAGGTAGATATGGATGCCTTGCCTGCGGACCTGGTGGAGAAAATTAAGAAGGGTGAGGTGAACCTGGACGATCCCGCGACCACTCTGGCTTTAATCAAACTGGATGCGGTGCTGGGCTTAAAAGGAACATTCAACCAGAACGGCAGTCTGAAAACTTTGGGGCTCAGTTGCGCTGTCTGTCATTCAACAGTTGACGATGCTTTTGCGCCCGGCATCGGTCACCGACTCGATGGTTGGCCGAACCGCGACCTCAACTCCGGCGCTATCATCTCGCTGGCCCCGGACCTTAGCATTTTCACGAAGCTCCTGCGAGTTGATGAACCGACGGTGAAGAAAGTGCTCGCTAGTTGGGGGCCGGGAAAGTTCGATGCCGAGTTGAATTTGGATGGCAAAGCCTTTCGGCCTGATGGTAAACCGGCAGCCACTTTGATTCCGCCAGCCTTCGGGATGGCGGGTGTGAATCTGCACACCTGGACCGGCGGCTGGGGCACGGTCACTTACTGGAATGCCTACGTCGCCAACCTGGAGTTGCAAGGGCAGGGTACGTTCTTTGATGCGCGCCTGAACGATCCGAAGAAATACCCGGTCGCCGCTCGGGCCGGTTTCGGAAATAAGCGGAGCGGCACGGATATGGTGACGGCGAAACTCGCCGCTCTACAGTTTTACCAGTTAGCCATCCCCGCGCCGTCCCCGCCCGAAGGCAGTTACGACAAGAAGGCAGCAGTGCGCGGAGACGCGATCTTCAAAGGCAAGGCCAACTGCGCGCAGTGCCACGTGCCGCCGCTCTTTACCGAGCCAGGCTGGAATACGCACAAGCCTTCCGAGATCGGGATAGATGATTTTCAGGCGAACCGGTCCCCTGACGAAACGTATCGCACAGCTCCATTACGCGGGCTCTTCGCCCACATGAAGGGTGGCTTCTATCACGACGGGCGCTTTGCAACTCTCCTCGACGTGGTCAACCACTACAACAGCTTTAAGAAACTGAGTCTGACTGAGCAGGAGAAAAATGATCTGGTCGAGTACTTGAAGTCGCTGTAAAGCGGTTTGCGGTCCAAATGTTCTCGATTCAATAACCGTTCGGACGCGCTTTCATCCAGTCCCACGCTGATTGAATAATGAGGCGCAGATCCTGCTGCGAAGGGTTCCAGCCCAGCTCGCGTTTGATCTTTTCTGAGCCGGCGATCAGCACTGCCGGATCGCCGGGCCGGCGTGGGCCAACGCGCGTGCGAATATCCTTTCCGGTTACTTCACGGGCGGTGTCGATAACTTCCCGCACAGTGTAGCCGGCACCGCCGCAGCCCACATTGTAAATACGGCTTCCCCCACCAAGAACATCGAGAGCCATGATATGGGCTTGCGCCACGTCGACCACGTGAACGTAGTCGCGCACGCAGGTCCCGTCGCGAGTTGGATAATCGTCACCATAAATCTCTATCTGGTCGCGACTACCTGCGGCGACCTGTAGAGTCAACGGAATCAGATGGGTTTCGGGATCATGCCACTCGCCGCAGGATGCGGTGGCGCCTGCCGCGTTGAAATAGCGCAGGCTGGCATAGCGCAAGTCATATACCTCGTCGTCCCAGGCCAGCGCTCGCTCAAACGCGAGCTTGTTTTCGCCGTAGGGATTTGTAGGGTGCGTCGGATCGCTTTCTTCGATCGGTTGCTTTCCCGGTTCGCCATAAACAGCCGCCGATGAAGAAAAGACGATTCGCTTAATGCCGTTGTCCCGCATCACACTCAGCAATGTCACTCCGCCGATGACGTTGTTGCGGTAGTACTCTGCCGGCTGCTGGACCGACTCGCCAACCAATGCGTACGCCGCCATGTGAACCACAGCTTCGATTGAATTCCCACGAATCGTTCGCCCCAGAGTTTCGCCGTCGAGCAAATCTGCCTCGACAAACGTTGCCTTCCGGTTGACCGCGGCGCGATGTCCCTTCTGCAAATTGTCGTAGACGACTACCTCATGGCCGTTATTGATTAGCTCTTCGGCAACCACGCTGCCGATGTAACCTGCCCCGCCGGTGACTAGTATGCGCATCTGTGCTTCAGAGTCCTTTCGCTTTTAGCCATTCACGAACGACATCTTTCTTGTCCCGCTTGTTTCCGTCAACCTCGTAATTGAGCCGGCGCATTTCTTCAGTGGTGATTGCGCGGAGCCTGGTCACAGCTTCTGCTAACGCCGGCACTCGCGCCAGCGCATCTTTGCGAACCAGCAGCACGGCTTCATAAGGCGGAAAGTAATGCCGGTCGTCTTCGAGCTGTACGAGATCAAGAGCGGCGATCCGTCCGTCGGTAGAGTTACCGGCGATAAGATCCACCTTTCCGGAAGACAGCGCAATGTAGGTTAGGGAGAGATCCATTTCGTGAGGCGCTTCCCCGAACTTAAGTCCGTAAGCTTTGGATAGACCGGGATAACCGTCCGCCCGCGACATGAAATCCTGACCGAATCCCGCGCGCCACTGCGGTGCATACTTCGCGGCGTCAGAAATCGTCTTCAGATTCAGTCGCCGGGCCACTTCGCCGCGCACCAGAATAGCAAATGTGTTTTCAAATCCCAGCGGAGCGCTGACCTCAAGATTGAACTTCTCGGCGTACTCGCGCTTAACCTGATCGTAAACGGCCCGCGGATCGGAAATCGGTTGATGATGCAGAATTGCGGTGTACGCAGTGCCGGTGTATTCGGGATAGAGGTCGATGCGGCCGGCCAACAACGCTTCGTGAGGAAGATTTCCCCCAAGTTCAAACTGACGCTCTACTGTCGCCCCGCGAGCCTCAAGCATTTGAGCGACCGTCTCGGCGAGCAGGGCCGATTCGGTGAAGTCTTTCGAGCCTACAACGACGCGTGCCCCGGTAGTGCCGGCATTTGAATTCGCCTGCGAGCTTCTAAACGAAAGTAGAACACCCGCCAGCATAATAATCGCGATTGCGGCGACCCCGATCTTTTGCACGGTGGAGATTCGGGATTGTCGTTTACCGCTGGCGGCGAAGTGTTGTTCGAAAACGCCCAGGGAAAAGTCGGCCGCCAGAGCTATTAATGCCGCCGACCCGGCCCCGGCGATTAGAAGATTGTTGTCGTATTGTCTCAGCCCGCGAAAAATGTAAACGCCCAGGCCGCCCGCGCCCACGGCAGCGGCTATGGTCGTCACTCCTACTGCAATGACGGTGGCGACCCGCACGCCCGTCAGAATCACGCTGGTGGCCAATGGCAGCTCCACTTGCCACAGGATCTGCCGGTCGGTCATCCCCATCCCTACGGCGGCTTCGCGCATGGCCGGTTCTACTCCGAGGATCCCGGTGACGGTGTTGCGAATGATCGGAAGCAGGGCATAAAGCACAAGAGCGACCAGCGCCGACCGCGCGCCGATGCCGCCAATGAATGGTAAGGGAATCAGGAAGCCAAACAGTGCCAGGCTGGGAATAGTTTGCATCACGTTGGCTATTCCCAGCACCGGTCCCCGCAACGCTTTTTTTCGCGTCAGCATGATTCCGGTAGGGATGCCGATCAAAACCGCGACCAGAGTTGAGAAGAACACCAGCGCCAGATGCTGCCGAATCAGGATCAGCAACTCGTTGGAGTTCTGTTGCAGAAATCGCCAGAAGCTCATTTGTTTCCCCCGGCGGAATCAAATGGTAGTTGTAACGTCTCGAGGTAGGCACGGGCGTGTCTGTTGTTCGATTGCCTGAAGTTACCGGGCGTCTCGATCAGCTCGATTCTCCCGGCGGCCATCAAAGCAATGCGCGAACCGAGCAACAGCGCCTCGCGCACGTCGTGGGTTACGAAAATGACAGTCTTGCCCAGACGCTCTTTCAATTCCGCGAACTCCCGCTGTAGCGTGGCCCGAGTCAACGGATCGAGCGCGCCAAAAGGTTCGTCCATCAACAGCAGCGGCGGATCGGCAGCGAGCGCGCGGGCCACTCCTACGCGCTGACGCTGGCCGCCCGACAGCTCACCCGGATAGCGCTGCGCGAACTTATTCGCGTCGAGCCCCACCAGCGAAAGCAATTCGTTGACCCGATCGCGAACGCGAGATTCCTCCCAACCTTCCAGGCTCGGAACGAGCGCGACATTTCGCTCGACCGTGAAGTGCGGAAACAGGCCTGCCTCCTGAATCACGTAACCGGCGCGCCGGCGCAAGCGAATCGGATCCCACGTGGTGGTGGGTTTTCCTTCGACCAGCACCTGACCGCTGGTCGGGGTTAAGAGGCGATTGACGAGTCTGAGAGTCGTAGTTTTGCCGCAACCCGACTCGCCGAGCAGCACTAGTGTCTCGCTGTGTCTGACTGAAACGCTCAACCGATCGATGATTGGCGCGGCGATAGCGTCAACTCGATAGCTGACGTCGCGAAACTCTACCAGGGGTTCGCTGCTGGTTTCATTCATTTCTGCGATTTGTTGAGAATCCTGTTCATGACTGCCAGGACGCCCAAATGGTAAGCATTGTGATCGGCGATCAGGAGCGCCTCGCGCAGGACTGTTTGACCATCGCCGTGCGGGATCCTCGCAAAGAGATCCTTTGTTGGATCGGCCACGAGTTCCTCCAGCTCTTTCAGGCCTTTACGGAATCGCTCTACCGTTTGTTTCCAGAGCGTGACGTTGCCAGGGGCATCCGGATTAGGCCAATAGCCTTTGGGAAAATCGGGCGAGACATGTTTTGGATTGCGGCAAAATTCCAGGATGTCCCATTGGGCGATCCGCATGTGCTCCAGCACTTGCCATGGTGTGTAGGGAACACCGTCAACTTTCTGGTCACATAACTCCGGCGGAAAGTCCGCGATCAAATCATCGAATGCGATATGCGCGTTGCCTCCTCGTAAAAGAGAGAGTAGGTGATCGCGCAAAGACTGTTCATGGTTCCCGGTTTCTTTAGTTGACATGATTTAAAACGCAAGCTGCCCAATTGTTCGAAGGTGGGCACCCGAGATGCCCATCGGAAAATGGGGCGCAGCCCCGTAAATTTCTATGGATCGTTCGGAAGGTCACAGACAGCCACAGACCTTCCGCACATCGGGCGGCATAGCCGCTACTGCGAATCACACCGCCAGAAACAAGTTACTGCTGAAGTATTCGCGGCTGTCCATCCAGGTGCGCGTGCGTTCGAAGCCTGACTCCGCGGCCATTCTGGAAAGCTGCTCGAGATCGTATTTGTAGGAGTGTTCCATGTGGATGCGCTCTCCGGCCTCGAGGGCGACCTGCATTTCCAGCTTGCGAACCGGCACTGTCTGCGCACGGGAACTCTCGAGATAGACCTCAACCCTGCCCTCGGCGCCGTTATAGACTGAGACGAGTTCGAATTGACGCACATCAAAGTCTGCGTCCAATTCGTGATTAATGCGGGCGAGTTGATTGCGCACGAAGGCACTGGTAACACCCAGCGTGTCGTTGTATGCGGCTTCGAGAATTCGCGGATCCTTTTTCAGGTCAGCGCCAAGCAGCAGGGCATCTCCGGCGCGCAGCACTCCGCGCATGGCCCGCAGGAATTTTCTCGATTCCTCGCTGTCGAAATTCCCGATGTTCGAGCCGAGAAAGAGCGCCAGGGCCCGCTCTCTTTGCAAAGAGCCCAGCGCCGCAATGCCATCGTAATAGTCGCCGGCGTATGCAATAACCCGCAAAGCCGGATAAGTTTGCAAAAGCGATCGGGCGCTGGTTTCCAGGACTGAAGCGGAAATGTCGACGGGAATGAAAACCAGCTCGCTCTGGAGTTTCAGCAGGGCCTCGATGATCAAGCGTGACTTCGACGCACTGCCGCTGCCCATTTCGATCAGCGTTTTGTTGCCGGCAATCGAGCCCGCAATCTCCGCTGCGTAGCGAGTTAGAATCTCAGTCTCGGCGCGCGTCAGGTAATACTCGGGCAGTTGGCAGATCGCTTCGAACAGGTGCGAGCCCAGTTCGTCGTAAAGATATTTGGGAAATAGCTGCTTCGGGTCTGACGAAAGACCGCGGGCCACGTCCGCTGCAAAACTGGCGTGCGCATCTTCGTGGGCCAGACGATACAGGACGAGATTGTTTGCGCGTGCCGGAGCCACGTCGGGTTGTGACACAAGAGTTCCTTTCCGGGAAAAGCGACGGTCCTTGTACCTATCCCAACTTTCAGACCTTAGTCGAGAATAGACAACCCGGGGGACAACGAGGTAATAGACTATACGCCAAAACCGAGCATTCCATTATTGAGCGGCGGCTTAAGCTCCCAGACCTGTGCCCGATGCACGCCAAACCACTGAGCGCCATTTGGCTTTGCGGACGCGCATCCGTTAAGCTCCTTCTTGTAAACTAAAAAATGGTTTGGGACAAGACGGGCATGAGCGAGCTTGCCGAAAAGCGATGGGCAGTAATCAGCGAACGGGGCTGCGAAGCATCCAGTTTAACGTATGCGGCAGCCCACGGCCTGGTGCGCCGGCTTGTCGCTGAAGGCTTGCACGGCATTTCCATAATCACGGACGAGGCGGCGAACCGCATTACGAAGAAAAAGACCGCGCCTGAAAACGTTCCTGAGAGCCTCTGAAGTACCCATTGAAAGCTGAGAACAAGTGGTGGACTCTACCTGCGCCTTCTGCAAGATCGCCAGCGATGAGGTTAAAGCGAACATCGTATTTGAAGATGACTTGTCGCTGGCTTTTCTCGATCACCGTCCTGTGTTTCCCGGTCATTGTCTCCTGATTCCGAAGCAACACCACGAAACTCTCGCCGATCTCCCGGATAATCTAATTGCGCCTTTCTTCCGGAACGCTCAGCTTCTCGCGCGCGCGATTGAATCGGCGCTGGAGGCGCACGGAACATTTGTGGCCATTAACAATCGTGTCAGCCAGAGCGTGCCGCATCTTCACGTTCATATTGTCCCGCGCCGGCGCAAGGACGGCTTGAAGGGCTTCTTCTGGCCGCGGCAGCCTTACAAGAGCGAAGAGGAAATCGGACTGGTGCAAGAGGCTATTCGTCAGGCCGTTTCCAAAATGGGTTCACAAGCGAACAACACTAAGAAAGCACAACATTGAAAACCTGCAGTCAGGAAGGGGGCATGCCCCCTTCCTGACTGCGAGTATTGTTCCTCGGATGGTATGAATCAGGCGGATCTCTTCAAAGAAATAATTGCAACCTATCGCAAACATGGATGGCGGCTGGAGCGTGTCCTGGTCCGCCGGGAAATATCTGCTGAGGTTAGGGCGCAAATACAAGCCAGCGGCGAAAGTCCGCGTGTAGGGGAAGCGCCGGTTGACGCGATGTGGTTCGTGCGGACTTCACACGGCGGACGCGAAGCCTGGGAGTTAAGGCTGGTGGCAGAATCGCCTTATGCGCTGCTGGAAACGTTCGAAGCGGACGACGCTGAAGAGACTCGTGAAGAAGTGCGGCGCGAAATGGAAGCGCGCCTGCGCAACCATGTGGCGCCCGGCTGAAGGGCGACTATTTCTTGCCCATTTTTACAGGGATCTCCATGCGTTCGCCGTCCCGCATCACGACGACCTTGATCGTGTCATACGGAATGGCGCGCAGAATTCGAGATTTCAGCTCTTGCGGTGTGCGTATCGGAACTCCGTCAAACTCAACCACAATATCCCCCTTTTTGATTCCCGCCATGTCGGCCGGAAGGCTGGCTGAGACATCGTTTAGCTGCACGCCATAAGTATTTGTGCCAGGCACCAGCACTCGCTCTGATTCACCATCGTCGTAGCCAAACCGGCCCAGTCCTTCGGGCCGTTTACTAAACGCCCTTTCGATCTGCCTGAGCTCGTCTTGTGAAATAGGTGTCAGTTGAGTTTTTTTAGTCGCCCTGTCGCGCATATAGATAACTTCTACAGGTTTGCCCATTGGCGTTTGACGCAGTAGATTCATTATCTCGCTACGGTTCTTGACAGCGTGGTTGTCGAAAACCACTATGACATCCCCGCCAACTAATCCGGCCTTATCCGCCGGTGAATCCGGAGCTCCGACATCGTTAAAAGTAACTCCACCGCCTTCGGCATCCCTGAAATTATCGACGCCGACATAAGCTAGCGGCGCCGATGGAGCTCCCATATGGACCCCCTGGCGAACCTGCCTGATCACCGAGGTGAACGCGCCGCCGACAACGAAGAAAATTAACAACCCAATAAACAGCCACGCCATGCCGCTAATCGCTTTTCGTTTCTTCTTTGGATACCACTGCATCTGCGGGTTCGCTGTCGGACTGAGACCGTGCGGCCCCTGAGGGCCGGCGCCAAAGGCAGTAGAAGCGGCAGTCTGTCCGTTCGGTAGACGCACCGTCTCGGTGTATTCGGCGATACCTTCACCCAGCCGCGTTCCGCACGCACGGCAGAAGCGCAGCTCGCTCGGCATTACCGCACCACAGTTGGAGCAGGTTGCGTTACCGCCATTTGGCGCGGCGTTGGAAGTTTCAGGCTGCATGGGCTGATCGAGTTCCTCGCGAACTCCTTGAAGGAATCTTCAAGAACCGCGCTTCCATATACGTCAATGATCGCCTGGCAGTTGCACAAACTTCGGGTCAGAACCGCCTGCGGTAGCGGGCGGGCCCTGTTTTTAGTAGCCTCCAAAACCAAGAGGCCCGCCCGCTACCGCAGGCGGTTCTGACTCCGCCTTCCATAGCCGTACCTCCGATTTATCTTCTGTCTCCTCGAGTAGGTCGCTAATGGACTTCTGCAAAGTCGGATGTACCAGACGCGGCGCCAGCTCGGCCAATGGCACCAGCACAAAGCGGCGCTGGTGAAGTCGCGGATGCGGCAAAGTCAAAAACTCAGTACCGCGTGTTTCATCGCCGCTAAGCAACAAATCCAAATCGATCGTCCGCGATCCCCCTGGCACTTCGCGGGTGCGGCCCAGCGAGTATTCAATTCGCAAGAGCTGCGCGAGCAACTGCTCGGGTGGGGGCAAAGGGATTCGCAATTCCGCGACCATGTTTAGAAACGGCGGCATATCCGGTTGCAGAGAATTTCCCACCGGCGCGGTTTCATAAACGGACGAGAGGTGGCTGACAACCAGACCTGAGTCCAACATCCCGCGCACGGCAAGCAGCAGATTCCCAGCGCGATCGCCTAAATTCGATCCCAGGCTGATGTAGGCGTTGGCCGTTGGTGAAAGGTTTGCAAGTGTCATGTTGTTAACAGAGTCACCCGGGCGTTTACGGACGAGGCATTTTGATTATGGTACACTGAATTCAACTGATAGGATAAGCATTGTTCAGTAGACTAATTTGACACTCCAGCGATGCCAGGGGCCTACGAATTAAGTCCAGAGCATCCGGGCGGATTGCCAGCTCCGCCAATACACAAATGGCTCGCCGAAAATTCCGCAGTAATCAGCGGCACGAACCTACCACCGAACGGTCTTTTCAGGAGTACATGTACTCCAGCGCCGCGCCGCAAACTTCCCGCACTGAGCTAATGCGGCTGGTGCGCGGCGGCGAAGATACGTTTCTCGAGCTGAAGGTCAAGCTCTCAAATTCGGAAAAGATTGCCCAGGAAATCGTCGCGCTGGCAAACACCGGCGGGGGTGTGATTGTTTTTGGCGTTAACGATCAAATGCGCGTCGAGGGAGTCGAAGATTCCGAGGACGTTCAGGCAGAGTTGGTGCGCATTTGTCGGGAAGAGATCCAGCCGCCGCTGGTGCCCTTTATTGACCGCATCGCATTTGACAGCGGCCGTCGCATCGTGGCGCTGGATGTCGAAGGTAAGCGACGCCCTTATCGAACCAGCGAAGGCCGCTTCTACGTGCGCATCGGATCGGAGAAACGCGAGGCGTCGCGCGAAGAACTTTCTGCTCTGCTGGACGAAGCACGGCCGCTGGGTTACGAAAGTGTTCCCGCCCTGGGCGCAACCATGGCGGATATCGACGAAGCGCACCTGTGGAGTTTTGTGCGCGAGTTCGAAAGCGGATTCGACGAAGCCAGTTTCGCCGGCTACCCGACCGCGGAAGTACTCGAACGCCATCTGCTGTTGGCTACAAACCACGGCGGGGAAGCGGTGCCGACCGTGGCGGGGCTGTTGCTCTTTGGCCGGGATGAAAGCGTAGCCTCAATGCTGCCGCGCTCGCCGGTAATCGCCACCCGATTTGGCGGCGACACAACTCAAGCGCCGGCGGTGGAACGGGTAAAGCTGGAAGGCAACCTGGCAACAATCTACGAGTCCGCGCTGCGCTTCATCTCACGCTACACAGATTTATGGGATGTCCGCCCGGCAACAGGAGCATCAATTGGGCCGGAGAGCGACGCGCCGGTCGTTCCCCGGGCCAACTATGATCGCAAAGTCGTCTCTGAAGCATTAGCCAATGCGCTGGCCCATCGCGACCTGGCGTTGCGAGATCAGTTGACGCGACTGCACATCTTCGACAAGTCGATCGAGATCATCAATCCGCGCCGGACCATTGGGTTCGCGCCGGTGGCCTTGAAGCTGATTCGCTACGGTGTGCCGCAGACACTTAATCCGCAACTGGCGGCAATGTTTTCCAGTGCTGCTTATGGGCTTAACCTGCCGCATGGCGGCTTGCCGATGCTGTTGCGGGAGTCGCGCCTATTTTCAAACCGGCGCGCGGAAATCGTGGCCTTCAATGATGAGTTTCGTGTCCGGCTGCATGGGATTTGAGGAAGCAGGAGGCAGGAGGCAGACGCAGGAGCAGGAGGCAGGAGGCAGGAGCCGGAGCTAGGGTAGAAAAAGGCAGAGGCGAGATCGATTCTCGCCTCTGCCTTTTGTTGACCGAGGAAGCCATGCCGACTCCTGCTTCCTGCTTCCTGCCGTCTGCCTCCCGCTTTCCCCCTACGGCTTACCGCTCGCCTGTTCGTCTTTCGGTGCGTTGTAAAACTGCCGGGCGTTAATTATGTACTCCTTGTCGTCGTACTGGCCATCCCCATCCACGTCAACCTTCACTACGATCTTGTGCTGCTTTCCGTCGTGAACATCGCCCGGCCGGTAACCCAGGCTGTACTGACTACGAAGCATGGCGTCAATTGATTTCAGTGCCGAAGGAATCTCGCCTTCGAAAGTCACGGGATAGTAAGCGCCGCCTGTTTCTTTGGCGAAGGTCGTGAGTGTGTTTTGCGCTTGCAGGAAAGTCATTCTTCCGGGGTCACCCAGCAGACTGTCAGTGGCGGGCAGACGATCCCCGAACTTTTTGAAGTAAAGGTTCCCCGTGCCAATGATGAAAATCGGCACGCCGGCGTTCTGGGTAATTTTGCGGGCTTGGCCGTAATTGATCTTGCTAAAAGTATCGATGCCCGAGCAGACCAGAATGATGGCCGTGCGACGACCCTGTACGCCGGCGATGCCGGAATATTCAGACTTATCGGATTTAGAATCTTCCAGGACCACTGAGTCGCCGCGACCGCCGACCAGCGTAAACTTCAGCGCGTCGTAAAGGTTTGTCTCGCGAAACGCCGGATTGTTCCGCAAGAGAAGACTAATTACTTCCTGAATGCGATGCGGGTCGTTGGTGAAATCCGTCAGCGGCGTGGGTCGCATGTCGTAAGCGATTACCGTAACGTAATCCTGGGGTGGCTTAATGAATTGTGAAAGAAACATCGCGGTCGGTCGCAGCACTTCGTATTGCCCCGGCTCCTGTTGGCCACTGCCGTAATAACCGAGATCTTCGCCCAACTTGCTGTATTCAACCACAAGGGCCACCGTGATTGGCGCTTCCGGCGTGGCAAAGTTGGTGATCTCCTTCTGGACGCCATCTTCAAAAACGGCGAAGTTTTGCTTCTTCAGTCCATTGACGATCTGGCGGCTCTTCTTTTGATAAACGACGGCGTCAACATTAACCAGGTCAGTTTTGACGATGATTCTTTCGGCTTCCTGCGGCTTCCCCACGATGTCGGGGGGCGGCGCTTCCTCCTGCTTCTCGCCTGTCTGCCCGTTCTCGGTGGGCCGCTTATTCTTTTTCTGATTAGCCGGGGGCGGTTGGCGCCTCGCCTGCGCGAAGACCGGCAGATTGGCGCCGGTGCCCAACGAAAGCGATAGCAATGCGACCAGCGCAAGCAGGCGACGGAAGTGATTAGAGCTTTTCATGACGAAGATCCTTTCCTGCCGGAGGATGATTAGGACAACTGTCGAGAGAATTGAAGAGCAAAGACTTCGGAAGCCATCGGGGAATCTCGATCTATTCAGTTCCAGGTTAACCCTGCAATTTTGATGCGCCTTTGAAAGGCCGCGTTTGCCTGTTTAGGGTCCGGTTCCGCTGGCGGCTTCAGCTTCGATGACGGCGTCGTAATATCCCGTGTTGTCGCTCAGGTTTCCCTCATTAACTCCCAAAAACAGCACCCCGTCGCGTTGCGCCACGAAATCCCGACTGGCTCCGATGAAGATGAAGTCGTCATTATCATCGCCAATCACGGCGATCAAGCCGCCGGTCGGTTGATTGCGCATCAGTTTTTCTCGATCCGGAAGGCCTGGCACACCCTCGGGAGTCGAGAAACGGCCGCCACCCATGGCGACGCGGCCGGAGGCGTTGATGCGCAGGCGCTGGCCGCGCCGCACCACCAGACCACTGTTCGTCCAGCCATTGCCGGCATTGTCTCCGCGCACCCGTACATTGACCTGGAAGAAGGTTGGGGCATTCGTCGTCCTGGGCGCGTTCGATGTCGGGGGGTTGATGCTCGGTTGGGAAGAGGGGCGTGTCGGCTGCGTGGTTGGTTCCTGGATGTTACCGCCAGAGCCCGTATCGTCATTTGCCAATGAGGCCGCGGCTGCCGTAGTGGCGGCATCAAACTCGATTGATTCCACTTCGTCCATGTAAACCATGATGCGGCTGCGCCGGCCGCGGGCGCCGCTGCCAAGGAGAATGGTGAATTGCTGATCCTTAAACCCGATTACCTGACCGTGCAGAACGCTGCCGTCCTTCAAACGAATCGTGTCGGCTAGTACGGGAACAACAGCTAGCAACACGATTAGCGGCAGAGCCAACACTCGGGGCGCCAAACTTTTTTTCATAGTCCTCCTCCGGAAGCAAACGGTAACTCAACGACGAGGTTTAGCAAACAGTAGCACGCTTTGCAAGCAGGAGAGGCCCGGTTGTTACCACGATGGATGCGCGTCAGGGGTCAAAGGTTGCGGTATTCCAAAAAGCACTACTTTCTTGCCCGATGATTCCCATGCCGAGTACACTGGCGCGAATGAAAGTCAGGTAGTCAATATGTTTCCAATTCGCGGCATTTACGAAGTTGCTATTCGCGTAAAAGATCTGGCGCGGGCGGAGAAGTTTTACCGCGAAGTACTGGAATTGGAGGTAGGGATTCGTGACGAACGGCGAAACTGGCTGTTCCTGCGCGCAGGCGGTGACGCCGGCATGATCGTATTGCAGGAAGATAAAGGTGAATGGCCTACGCAGCATTTTGCATTTACTATCGATCAAGCAGATATCGATCGTGCGGCCGCGCTACTCCAGGAAAAAGGAATTGTCGTCAATGGTCCGGTCGTGCACGAATGGATGCATGCAACCTCGCTCTATTTTAACGATCCGGACGGCCACGCACTGGAACTGTGCGCTAATGTGAAGCGAAGTGGAGCCGCTGATCGTTAATAAGGCAAGCGCGAAGGTATTGGTGCAGTTGAAAACGAATTTGCTTCCTGGGCTTCAGCCGTCTTCAGACGGCTTTCCCCAAGGGTTGATAGACCAGCGCTTTTTAGCGCTGGGTTAGCCAGGCACGCTGACCCTCAGCGCGCTTCCAGCGTGCTTTGAAATTAACAGCTTTAGCATCACGGCTAAAGCCTCAGACATAAGCCCGTTAAAACGGGCTTTGGGATTCTGGTGCCCCTGACCCGGGCGTCAAACGCCCGGTCTAGTAACCCTGCGGGAAAGCCGCCTGAACGCGGCTAAAGAATGTTCGACTCTCCCGCCGCAGATCTCATGTCCGCCACTAATTGCAGTCTAGAAACGCATCAGTATCCGCCCGCGCTTCATATTGGGGCTGGCGAAACTCTTGTTCGCCGACCCGGATTCCGTTACGCGGCGTTATCGCGGGAAGTCCCCACTTACCAATCAGGCGCTATATGCTCTCCGGACCCCTCCTAAGAGTCTTCCAACCTTCACCTGCTCCAGCCGTTAGCCTGACGGATCCGGCGGAGATCGCTGCCACATATCGCCACTGGCAAAGGCGTGTCTTGCTGACTTCGATCATCGGCTATGCGACGTTTTATTTCGTCCGCAAGAACCTCAGCGTCGCTATGCCATACATGGAAAAGGGCCTTGGCATTCAGAAGACCAGCCTGGGGTTGTTTCTTACCCTGCACGGTTTGCTTTATGGCGTGTCGAAGTTTGCCAACGGATTTCTCGGCGATCGCGCAAACGCGCGCTCATTCATGAGCATAGGGTTGGCGGCGTCGGCAATGTTGAACGTGCTCTTCGGATTCAACTCTGCGGCCGTAGCGCTCGGTGTGATCTGGATGATCAACGGCTGGGTTCAGGGCATGGGCTTTCCGCCCTGCGCTCGACTATTGACGCACTGGTTTTCGCCCAAAGAACTCGCAACCAAAATGTCCGTCTGGAACAGTTCTCATCCGATCGGCGGGGGCTTGATTGTGATCCTCTGCGGGTATCTCGTGGTGATCAGTTGGCGGCTCTGCTTTTACGTTCCGGCCGCAATCGCGCTGGTGGTCGCGATCTTCATCTGGTTCACCCTTCCCGATACGCCGGCTTCTGTCGGTCTGCCCGAAGTCGAAGGCACGCAGAGCGAATCATTGCGACAAGAGTCTCACGAGGACTTTCGAGCTTTCGTCATCGAACATGTCTTTCGCAACAAATACATCTGGATTGTTTCGCTGGCAAACTTTTTCGTTTACATCATTCGTTTCGCCGTACTCGACTGGGGACCAACTCTGCTGACTGAATCGAAACACATCAAGATCACGCATGCCGGCTGGATGGTGGCGGCCTTCGAGATTTGCGGACTGGGCGGAGCACTACTCGGTGGCTGGATTACGGATCGATTTCTTGGTGGACGCGCGGTGCGGGCTTGTGTCGTTTATATGGCGATGGCCGGTGTTTCGATATTTCTGTTCTGGAAGATTCCTCTCCAATCGGAACTGTTAACCACGGGTCTGCTTGGGGCGGCCGGCTTTTTCATCTACGGCCCGCAGTGCTTGCTGGCGGTTGCCGCCGCGAACCTGGCCACAAACCGGGCGGCGGCCACCGCAATTGGCCTGACCAGCATATTTGGCTACGCCAGCACCGTACTGTCGGGCTGGGGCCTGGGGGCACTGGTGCAACACTATGGCTGGGAGGCGGGCTTTGCGGGACTCATCATCGTTAGTGCGCTCGGCACGCTGGTATTCGCCGCCGCCTGGCCGGCGAAAGCGCATGGATATGAACAAGGGTGAAGGGTGAAGGGTGAAGGATGAAGGAGTGCGGCCCTAGTGTAGTGGGTCATCAGTTTGAAATTCTCAGGAGGGATATGAAGAAGCATTTGAACACACCATTCGCAGTCGGGCTGTTGCTGGTCGCGCTTATTTCTGCGGCGCTGGCGCAGACAAAATTCGAAACTCCGCTGGGGCAATTACCATTCGCCGGCATTGCCGTGCGTCACGACATTGATAGTCGATGCACATCTAACGGCACCAGCGATGGCAACGTCTATCATTATGCGCAGAACTCTGCGAAGAATAACTTTAGTGTCAAAGGAGCTTCGGTCGCCCTCGCGCTAAGCGACTTCACGCGTTTGCAGGAAGCGAGTCAGAAGAAAATAGACACGGGCGAAATCGTGCTGAAGGGAAAATATCCGGAAGATCGCGCGCGTTTGATGAATCTTATCGACGTGAACGGAAAGTCGGTTGGTGAAGGCTCGCTGGTTACGCTCGACGCCTATGTGTTTAGGGCGCAGTATGCCAACACGAAATTCAACAAGGATTCGCAGAACAGGCCTGGCAAAGGCGAAGCCGTCGATTGCGACAATCCTGAGCCGGATTGGAATGATATTCACATTGCGCTTACCGATAATGCTTCCGCCAAAACGGATGAGTGCACAACTGTCACTGCCGAAATCAGCCCGCACTACCGCCCTGCGATCTGGGACAGATTTCATGATGGCCTCAACGTCGACATCGAAGCTATTATTCCCGGGCTGTTGCAGCACAGAGTCACCTTCGAACAGAAAAAAGGCGACAGGCCTGTTTACGTTCGGCTCACTGGCCCTCTCTTCTATGACGCCAGTCACACGCCCTGCAAGTTTGATGGCAAGAAAATCACCGAGCGTCATGGTCCTGAGCGTCGTTCAATCTGGGAAATTCACCCGGTCTATCGTATCCAGGTACGTGATAGAAACAAGAAGTGGATAGACTTCGATCAGTGGGTGAAGCATTGAACGAATAGAACGCAATCCGGTTTTCGAGCCCAAAACGCCGCCGGAACATCGCGCCTGTGCTCAATGAAGTTTGGTTCACGGGCATGACCGTGTTATGCCATAGGCGGCGATTCCCGTGATTCCCAGAATGGGAGGCCCGGGGAATCTATTTAGCAGATATCTTTCGTATTTAAAGTCGAGGAGACACCCGTGTATAGATCTTTTTTCCTGAGTGCTGTCCTGTTGCTTGCCGGCACTACGTTGGCTTGCAATGCAGTGACTGCTTCCGGCACTGCAATCCCGGACCCCGCGCTGGACGCGCCCCTTGCAAGCGCTAAAGGCGAACAGATTGCCGTTCTTGCGGGAGGCTGTTTTTGGGGAGTGGAAGCCGTCTTCGAACATGTCAAAGGGGTCACCGACGTGAGGTCTGGGTATGCGGGAGGTTCAGCTGCCACGACGAGTTATCAGGAAGTCAGCGCAGGCGACACGGGTCATGCCGAATCGGTTCAAATCACTTACGATCCATCCAGGATCACCTATGGCCAGCTCCTCAAGGTGTTCTTTGCCGTGGCCCATGACCCGACTGAACTAAATCGGCAAGGGCCTGACACTGGTACGCAGTATCGCTCTGCTGTCTTTTACTCCAACAAAGAACAAAAGGTCATTGCGGAAGCCTACATCGAGCAGCTCAATAAAGCTAAAGTGTTCGGTCGTCCCATCGTAACCCAAGTCTCCGCGCTCGAGTCTTTTCATGAAGCCGAGGGCTATCATCAGAACTACCTGGCCAATCATCCGCATGAGCCTTACATCGTTATCAATGACCTTCCCAAGCTCGATAATTTGCGCAAGCAATTTCCCGGCTTATACGTAGCGAGGTAGTTTTAGGAGTTAAACTTAAGAAACGGCCGAACGACTCCCGCTCGTTAAATGGTTTCTTCTACACCAGGCGTACCTTGCGCCGGTCCAGTACACGAATCCCTCCTGGTTCGCCACATTTCTGCTTAATCATATTGCCGCCGACACGGCTACAGCAGCGGAAAATAACGCACTGCTCTGGTTCCCATGGCACAGCTTATGCGGTGGTGAGCTTTGTCAATCCTCGCGTGTAGCGAAAGAAGTCATTACGCGCTAGACAAGTTCGGATAAAGGCCACGCCAAAGTTACTTCTTTGGCAGACTGTACAGGGACCAAGACATGACCCGACTTAATTGTCTGCTGAGGTTCATTGCCTTTTGCGCAATTGTGTTGCCTGGTACAAACGCCGCCCTGGCCCAGAATTCAGTCGTCGAGTTTCGAAAGATTCTGCGTGAAGAGGCAGCTTTCGATGAGACCGATTTCGCTGCACTGGAGCAGGGCCAGACCGTTGTGCGACTTTTGCCCGTGAAGGACAAAAGAGAAGTGGCCGTGTCAGGACTGGTCAGCCTGCAAGTCCCGGCCGAATTATTTCTCCAGTCTTTCCGGGAAAACATGTTCCGGAAGAGCAACCCCGCCATTCTTGAGATTGGCAGTTTCAGCGCTGCGCCAACACTTGATGACTTGCAGACCCTTACCATTGAAGATCGCGATCTCGAAGACTTGAAAGAATGCGTCGTCGGAGATTGCAAGCTGAAGCTGTCGGCAACGATGATTGAACGTCTTCAGAAAGAGGTGGATTGGAACGCGCCGGACTATCGCAATCAAGCAGCTCAACTTCTCAAACGAATGCTTTTGGATTATGTGCGTGATTACCTGGCGCGAGGAGACGCGGCGCTGATTGCATATAACGATAAACCGAACGAGGTCAGGCTGGTTGAGGACCAACGCGCTCTGGCCGCTGCCTCAGGTTACATTAATAATCTTCTTCCTGAGTTTCCGCAGCACCTGAAAGGCTTTACAAAACCGGGAATATCCGTGGTGGAGAATGCGATTGTATGGTCGAAGATCAAGTTTGGTCTAAAACCCGTCATTGCCGTCAACCACGTCATGGTTTACAAGCTGGAACGAGACTCTGGGCCGCAAATTCTAATTGCCTCAAACCAGATTTATGCTAACCACTACTTTGATTCTTCACTGGCGCTGACAGCACTCGTGAATATTCCCGGTGCGAATCCAGGATCTTATCTGATCTACGAAAATCGCTCGCGGGCTGATGGACTGGAAGGCGCGTTCGGTAAGATAAAACGTGGCATTGTCGAGGGCAAAGCGGTAAACAGTCTGAAGACTATTCTTGAAAGTTCAAAAGCGAACCTCAACGCGCGGGTATTGGGCCAAACCGAATCTGCATCGACTCTTGGGGAAGGACGGACCTGGCGGCGATGGAGGGCCGGTAGAGTTCATTTGTTCTTATGGCTCTTCATAATCACTGCGCTGGCTACATTGTTCACCCTGCGTACCTATGACTGGAAAGGCAGTATCAACGGACGAGCGCAATATTGAGATTGGGCGATACCAAAGCTCGAATCGAAGTCATGGGGCACAAAGGCTGACTTGCAATAACGTCTGATAGAAGCAAATGCCAGGCTGCCGAAGGCTAGCATCGCATCGGTTGTGCATGAACGAAAATTAACGATTAGTGGCGGCTCTCTGGCGCCGACTCTTCACATTTGCCTGCTTGTTCGTTCCCGCTCGCTTCGGCGTCTTAGTTGCCGGCTTCCTCGCTACTCTTTTCGAAGACCTTTTGGCGGCGGTAATACTTTGTCGGCCGCCGGCGTTTACGACCCTGCGTTTTTTTCGCTTCTCGACTTTGTGGTGGGCCTCAGCGGCCACCTTCGCGATACGTTTTGCCTGAGTTGGACCAGGCTTGCCCGTGTCAGCGGTGAATGGCAACTCAGGTTCCTCGGCCATTTTGCTTTGACTCTTCTGAAACTCAAACTCATTCAGATGGCCACCCTCGAGTTGGTAGCTCGGAATGTTTCGCTTCGGATCTTTGGGCATGTGCTTCTCCCTCCCGGTCGGATTCTTTAACTTAAACTTGAAACGATCCACTCTGACGCTACTTCTTCTTTGATGAAGATTTCTTCTTCGGCACTTTTCCGCCCGCCTTCCGGGCTTGTGACAGGCCAATCGCGATCGCCTGCTTCTTGCTAGTCACTTTCTTGCCGGATCGGCCGCTCTTCAGCGTTCCTTTTTTCCGTTCGTGCATCGCTTTCTCGACTTTCTCCGATGCCTTCTTGCCATACTTGGCCATGTTGCTCCTCCTTTGTTTACTCTCTTGCTTCTTACTTTCACCGCAAACTAGATGCCAACTCAGCAGGCGTTACTAACCGGCGATTTTGTCTGTGACCAGGCGAAAAAATGAAAGCCACGAGGCGGCGACAATCGGTATGCATCTTGCCTATTCATAACCATGAAACGGCCTTTAATCAGGCAAGATAAGAAGGGGACAGTTTGACTAAGCTTGCTGCGCTATCTTCGGCTCGCTTGCTCAGTCACTAAGGCCTGGATGTCTGTGTGCTACTGGTACGAAATTGAACACCGATGTTCCGATTTCATGCGAGTACCACAGAGTTAGCCAATTAAGAACAACTTTGAATCAGGAGGTTGAGTTGGAACACACTGGTCATACAGGCACGGCACGGAGCCGGACGGAGCAAATCCCTTCCGGGCAAATCATGCTCGAAGGTGAACTGATTGTTCCTGTGGGCGCTAGCGGCGTCGTCCTGTTCGCACACGGTTCAGGCAGCAGCCGCCACAGTCGGCGGAATCAGTTCGTGGCGCGAACTATTCGTGACGCGGGTGTCGGCACGCTGCTTTTCGATTTGCTCACCCAGGCGGAAGAAGCGGTGGATATAACCACGCGACATCTGCGCTTCGACATCGGATTGCTGGCCGAGCGACTGATTGACGCGACTAACTGGATCAAGAGCGAACCCGGGACCCGCCACTTGAGAGTGGGATACTTCGGCTCCAGTACCGGAGGGGGCGCGGCCCTTGTAGCCGCCGCCGAACTCGGTGAAGAGATTGGCGCCGTTGTCTCTCGTGGCGGACGGCCGGACCTTGCCGAAGACGCACTGCCCAGAGTTAAGTCACCAACCCTGCTAATAGTTGGAGGCCTGGACTATCCGGTGATTAGAATGAATGAACACGCCTACCGCCAGCTACACGGTGAAAAAGAACTAAAAATTGTTCCCGGGGCCACGCACCTCTTTGAAGAACCAGGCACATTAGAAAAAGTGGCGCGCCTGGCGGCTGAGTGGTTTCAGCGGCATTTGGCGGTGGTTAAAGCGGCGTAGAAGTTCAAGGAATTGTGTTCGTTGGATTGATTTTTGAATTGGAGGTGAAGACCCATGCAAGTGAAAGAGGTTATGACTGCCGATCCGGCATGTTGTATTTCAGAAACGGCCTTACAAGAGGTGGCCCAGATGATGGTTGATCATGACTGTGGCGAGATACCAGTTGTCGACAACAAGGAAACCAAACTGCCGATCGGTGTCATTACTGATCGCGATATCGTTTGTCGCACGGTTGCGCGAGCTCTGAATCCGCTCGATCTAACTGCCGCCGATTGCATGAGCAAACCTTGCGTGACAGTGACGCCAGACATGTCAGTCGAGGAGTGCAGCAGGATCCTGGAGGAGAATAAGATTCGCCGGGTGCCGGTGGTGGATGCGGATGGTTCATGCTGTGGCATCGTGGCACTGGCCGACATCGCGTTACACGCCAGGAGAAACGTGGCGGCTGAAGTCGTCAAAGAGGTATCAGAGCCCACCGTGGCAGCCTCGGCGGCTGGACAGTAACTAAGAGCCCGGCTCAGCGCCTTTGGCATTTAATTTCTTTGCGATCTGGCGAGAAATGATTTCGCGCGAAGGCGCCATGGAACGAAAGAAGAAAAGGCGCAAAGTTTCCGATGAGCTGGTTGGAGAGCACTGAATAAACAGCTCGTTTCGGTTAGGGTGCACAGCATACTGGGGACGGCCGGTCCTCAATGACTAAAGTTCGAATTCATAGATTAAGTCAGGAGGTCATTCGTTATGGTACAAGAGGGAAAGCGATCAAAACGACGAACTAAGAATGACGGGCAGGAAACTCAACCCGGCAAACGCGAGTCACGAACTAAGCAATTCCGCGCAAAAAAAGAGCCCGAAACGGGCCTTGCGCGCCGCGAACAGGTCTCACCCATTCGTGCGACTAGTCCGTTTTCATTCATGCGCCGGTTTAGCGAAGAGATGGAACGGCTATTCGGAGATTTTGGCTTAGGAGGCGATATGACTTCCGGGTTCGGCCGCGAATTGGACGCGCTTGCGGATCTGGAAGGTTTGATGTGGTCGCCACAAGTCGAAGCTTTTGAACGGGACGGCAAGCTCATCGTACGCGCCGATCTACCGGGTCTTACTAAAGACGACATCAACGTGGACGTCACCGATGATGCGATCAAGATCCGGGGGGAGCGACGACAGGAAAAGGAGGAAAACGAAGAAGGCTATTACCGCTCCGAGAGAAGCTATGGCAGCTTTTATCGAGAGATTCCCTTACCCAGCGGTGTAAACCGCGAAGAAGCCAACGCAACTTTTCGCGACGGGGTGCTTGAAATAACTATGCCTGCGCCTGCGCGACAACCCAGCAGCCGGCGTATCGAAATCGGCGAAGGCGGCGAAACGGAAAAACAACCGCAGGCCAAAAGCAAGGCAGCCGGTAGGTAAGCCGTTACCCGCCCGGGAGAAGAAGATGATCTTTCGAAATCGCACCGATGCAGGGCGACAATTGGCAGCACGGCTTGGACGCTACGCGGATCGTGCAGACGTGCTGGTGCTGGCGCTGCCACGTGGTGGCGTGCCTGTTGCCTACGAGGTGGCGAAAGAACTTAAGGCGCCGCTCGATGTTTTTCTGGTGAGGAAGCTTGGTGTTCCCGGTCATGAAGAACTTGCGATGGGGGCAATTGCATCCGGCGGCGTCAGGGTTCTCAATGAAGACATCGTTGACTACCTGAGAATTCCCGATGAAGTGATCGACGCGGTGGCGGCAATTGAACAGCGGGAATTGGAGAGGCGGGAGCTAGTCTACCGGGACGCCCAGCCGCCGCCCGACGTGAAGGACCGCGTCGTGATTCTGATCGACGATGGTCTGGCCACCGGTTCCACGATGCGCGCCGCTGCAGCATCTTTGCGCCTGCTCGAGCCGCGGCGCATCGTGGTAGCTGTTCCGGTTTCTTCCCCGGAAACATGTGACGAGTTTCGCACCGAAGTGGATGAGATCATCTGCGCTGTCACGCCGGAGAATTTCCAGGGAGTGGGCCTTTGGTATGAGGATTTTTCGCAGACCTCGGACGAGGAGGTCCGCGAGCTGTTAAAGCGAGCGACGCAACAGAAACACCATGTCGCGTCGAGTGCGTCTTAGGGCAAAGTTATACAGCTAAAGGGAGTACAACTATGCCGAAGACATCATCAGGGGTGATTGATCTCATACGCGAGAGTTTGGAGCCCATCACGGGCGCGAGTTCTGATTACGACCCATTGATCCAACAGGTCGGCGGTGCTCGCTTCGTCTTGATCGGCGAGGCTTCGCATGGCACTCACGAGTTCTATCGGGAGCGTGCCCAAATCACTAAACGTCTCATCCAGGAAAAAGGCTTTACGGCAGTAGCAGTCGAAGCCGACTGGCCGGACGCTTACCGTGTTAATCGCTATGTACGCGGAACAACTTCAGATGCGGAAGCCATCGATTCACTAGCCGGTTTCAAACGCTTTCCCACCTGGATGTGGCGCAATGCTGACGTGCTCGACTTCATTGGTTGGTTGCGAACGTATAACGACACGCCGGCAAACAGCGCAAACAAAGTTGGTTTTTACGGTCTCGATCTCTACAGTCTGCACGCTTCTATGGGAGCTGTGCTGGGCTATCTCGCCAAGGTAGATCCCGAGGCAGCAAGACGTGCCCGCTATCGCTATTCCTGCTTCGATCATTTTGGTGAGGACACTCAGGCCTATGGCTATGCCGCGAGTTTTGGTCTGACTGAGTCATGCGAAAAGGAAGTGATAAGTCAGTTGGTCGAACTGCGAAGACGCGCTGCCGACTATGCGAGTCGTGATGGGCGCGTTGCGGCAGACGATTTCTTTTTCGCCGAGCAGAATGCCCGCCTGGTAAAGAACGCGGAAGAATATTACCGCTCCATGTTTCGCCGCAGCGTACCTTCCTGGAACCTCCGTGACCGCCACATGGCTGAGACGCTCGAATCTCTCGTAGCTCATTTGGAAAGCCAGGGTCAATTAGGATCCCCGGCACGGCAGCCGGGCCCGCGTGCTCACCCAGCCAAAGTCGTGGTTTGGGAACACAATTCACATCTGGGTGATGCGCGCGCCACCGAGATGGGGGAACGGGGCGAACTCAACGTCGGACAACTGGTAAGGGAGCGACATGGAAGAGATGCGGTCCTCGTAGGCTTTTCGACTTATACGGGCACAGTCACGGCGGCTTCGGATTGGGATGCGCCTGCGGAGCGCAAGCGGGTGCGTCCCGCAATACCAGACAGCTACGAGGCCTTGTTCCATGAAGTGGGCATTCCCCGTTTCCAAATTTCACTCGGTGAAAAAAGCCCTATGGCGTCCGCCTTAAACGAACCGCGGCTGGAGCGAGCCATTGGCGTCATTTATCGCCCTGAAACTGAGCGCCAGAGCCATTACTTTTATGCACGACTGGCCGATCAGTTTAATGCCCTCTTGCATTTCGATCAAACCCGGGCCGTGGAGCCGCTGGAGCGCACGCCCGAATGGAATATGGAAGAAGTTGGCGAGCCGGCGGAGACATTTCCTTCGGGTCTGTAGAAAGGAATAATCATGCCCACACAAGAAATTCCCCGCGACGAATGGAAAACATTTCTGGACAGCTTCAGTCGTCAGCATGAAGGTTGGCTGGCAACGCTCGAGGTTTTGAGTCCCGACATTGGGGCCCAACAGGAGGCCCACGATCTGCCGCTCGAAGGCATCAGTGCCACATCGAAAGACACTGTGCCTGAAACAATTGCGATCAGCCTGGGCAAGACTCCGGAAGATCATTTGACGCACACCATCACCGAGCCGAATCATGTCTGGCTTGAACAAACACCACAGGGCGCGAACGCAGCCCTGGAGATCGAGTCGGCGGACGAGGTAAAGACGCTGCTCCGATTTCGCTCCGCACTGCCGGCCGATATGGTTGATGGAGTAGTTTTGGAAATAAGGGCTCAGGACAAGAGCCACTCCAGCCCGGAGAAAGCAATTGACCGGTAATCTCATCAATTGCGAGTGATTGATAACCTGGTCAAAAAGAGCACGCCATTCACGATGCCTTCGAATCGTCTGGTCCAGGCGCTCAATGGGTCTAAGGAAAAGCGAAAGGAGCTATATGCCTGAAGAGGAGACACTGGAACGCGCTGAAGAGGACAAGCGCGAAGGGAAAGCCGCGAGCACGCAGGCTGGAGAGTTCGTGCGAGAAGAAATCGAGCACATTCGCGAAGGCAAGCACGGGGCCCGCTCAACCAAACAAGCGATCGCCATCGGACTATCGAAAGCACGTCGTGCCGGCGTCAAGCTTCCTGCCCCAAAAAAAGGAAAAGCATCAAAGAAGACCCGAAAGCAGGCGGCGCGCGATATTCGCAAAGGAAAGAGCGCGGCCAAAGGAAAGAAGTCAACCAGGCGATCCCGCGCAACCCTGGGCGCACTCAAGCGTGAGGGGCGCAGTGCGGCGTCCAAAAAGGCGCTATCGCGTCAGGCGCACAGCGCGGCGGCCAAACGTTCGAAGGCTTCGCGCTCACGTTCTGCGAAAAAGGCTGCCCAAACGCGCAAGAAATAGGCCCTCCTAAATCAGATGACAGACCACATAGAGACTCAGGTTCCGACGAATTCGTCGAAACCTAACCGGCAGGCTCCCTACTCAGGCAGCCCTTCCGAAGTGCTTGAGTCAGCCACCACTTTGGAATCAAGCCTGGTCCAGGACGAGAGTCCGGATTTCTCGATCCCGGCGGTTGAATTCCGTAATGTACATTTCTGCTTTGAAGATGAAGACGTTCTCGATGGAGTCAGCTTCACCGTGATGAGAGGTGAGATCAAGATTATCCTGAGTGCTTCGGGTGGTGGCAAGTCCACCATCCTTAAACTTATTCTTGGGCTTCTCAAGCCGGATGAGGGAGAGGTCCTGATTGAAGGTGAAGACATTACTAATTACGATGAATCGCAGTTAAAGCCCTGCCGCGACAAGATTGGGATCGTCTTTCAGGAAGGTGGACTCTTCGACTCGCTATCGGTCTATGACAATGTCGCTTACCGGCCGCACGAGGAGGGCGAAGCTGAAGAAGAGATCGAAAAAGAAGTGCGCCTGTTGTTGCGCTTCGTTGATCTCGAAAAAGAGATAGATAAGTTGCCGAACGAATTATCCATCGGCATGCAGAAACGGGTAAGTATCGCACGTGCTCTGGTTGGTAATCCCAGTATTGTGCTCTTTGACGAGCCCACAGTCGCCCTTGATCCGCCAACGGCGGCAACGATATCGGAATTGATTATCCGGCTGCGTGATCTGGAAAACATCGCCTCCATCCTGGTTACGCATGAGATGGACACAGTCAAATACATTACGACTGCGTACGCAGGCATTACTAAAAAGGGCGAGGTCATTGTTAAGGAGGAAGGAGATAAGTTCTGTCTCAGCAACACGAAGATCCTGATGCTGCGGGAGAGTCGCGTGATCTTTAGCGGCACAAATGAAGAATTCGCTCAGTCAGAAGATCCATACATTCAAAAGTTCATCAGCGGCACTGAGTTGGAGTTGCGGGGAAATAGAGCGAAGAGAGAGAAAGCGAAGAATAAATATAGCGAGGAGGAATACAGCCAGGCGAAGGAAACCGAGTGAACGGAAAATAGAGCCAGGAAGTGCCGCCTCTGGTTGTGGGACTTCTATACGGCGATTGGTTCTATTGGTGGAGCAGAGGGGGATCGAAACCCTACTATGCGATGCCGACAGGCACGGTCTTTCTTTAACTAAGGCACATTACGTCCTTCGCCTTGCTGCAAAACCCAAAAGCGAGAACGAATCTCGTGTTCATTATTTAAGGCTTCGAGGAGGTTAAGGGCGGGTTCAAATTCGCCGTCATCACCGAGCGCGAACGTTCCAAAGTGGATGGCGATACTGACGCCTGGTTCAAGTATACGGTGCGCTTCGATGGCTTCACCCGGCGATAAGTGGACCGGGCGCATAAACCATCTGGGCAGATAAGCGCCGATTGGCAATAACGCGAGACGCAATGGCGCAAAACGATTTTTGATTTCAGCGAAATGACTCCCCATGCCGGTATCGCCGGCAAAATAAACGTTTCCAGCCGAAGCTTCAATGACGTAACCGCACCAAAGCGTAGCGTCGCCGTCGCTCAAACCCCGCCCGGAAAAATGTTTAGCTGGCACGCAGTGAATACTGAGTTCATTGGAAATGTTCGTTGCCCCCCACCAATCGAGTTCGGTAACATCGACAATTCCGCGAGCATTAAGGAATTCACGATTCCCGAGACCGGTCAGAAAGCGTGGTTTGTGCTCGATGCTCAACTTTAGAAGCGTGTTAATGTCCAAATGATCGTAATGATTATGACCAATGACGACGATATCAATTGGTGGTAAGTCCTCGAATCTTAGCCCTGGCGATCTGTGTCTTTTCGGTCCAGCCCAACTGACTGGACTCGCGCGTTCAGACCATATCGGATCGGTAAGAATGTTAATTCCTTCGGTTTGAAGAAGCACCGTAGCATGATTGATAAAGGTAACTCGCAGTTTCTTACTGTTGACACGCGTGGGTGGCAAATCGCCACGCTCAGACTCGGTCCATTTGTTCCAGTGACCCCGCTTGCTGGTTAATTGCCAGCGGAGAAAATCCATAAAACCTTTCCGCTTAGGTGGGTTAACGTTTTCAAACGATCTTCCATTGAAATGATCTGTAATTGGGCCATGATGACGCGGAGCTGAAAACATTCTATCGATGGTAAAATAAGTCAAAACGAGACCGCCGATGATAGCTGCCACAATCTCCACAACTACTAACATTAGAATCTTTGTTGTAAACGTGACTCGCGGATTTCGAATCGCTTTGGTGTTCTCAAATGCTTCTCTTTGTGTGCCTGGATTCGGCACTAGCTGCAGCTTCGAAACAAAGGTGAGTATGCGGCGTTTAATTTCTCAGTCGTCATCCGGCCCCTTAGCCAGGACATTCAGAATTTCCTCTTTGGTCCCGTTCGGCAAGAGTTTATTCCTGGTGATCTCGGCCCATGGATCGCTGTAGCCTCCAGGCCGCGACGAGACGCTTTCACAGGGAAATCGGAATCCTTTGAAACCATCAGGTACACTCATAGCTTTTCCATTCCTACTTGCTTGTGAGGGTATCTACTAAGGGGTTGCCGACAGAAATTATAGCAGCATGATTGCCTAACGGATCAAAATCTTATCACTCGGAAACGACACACTTTTTTGATATTTGCTAAGGAGCTTATCCTTTACATTTTCATTTTTAGGACTTACGCTAATTTTGTTCCCCCGTACAAACTGATCCTCCAGTCGCCCCTTTAAGGTTGGTTTCCTGCCAGCAGACTGGCGGGAATCGATCTAATCAGAGTGTGCACATTTGTTGGCGCGAAAACTTTCAGTCATTTCGAGTAAAAGAAGGAGGTGGAGATGAATCGTCACCTCATCAGGTTAGTTCTTATCGCCGCAATAGGCGAACGATTTCCAACCAGGAGGTGATTTATGGCCAGCAGAGCAAGCATCGGAGGACACCCAATCCACCCGATGTTAATTCCATTTCCAATTGGGCTTTTGGTTTTCTCCTTAATCGCCGACTTGATCTATCTGTGGCGCGGGAACCCTGTTTGGAAAAACTACATTGCTTTCTACACTTTGCTCGGTGGGATTATCGGCGCTGCGGCTGCGGCAATACCCGGCTTGATTGACTGGGCGACGCTCACCAATCGCGCCGCAGTTAAGATCGCCAACTGGCACGCGCGAGTGAACATCACCGGACTGGTGATTTTCACCGCCAGCTTTTACCTGCGGACTTCAAGCGGAGCTAAGTGGATCGTCAGTGTGCCGATGCTGCCGTTTATTCTTTCTCTTATTGGCGTCATTGGACTATCCATTGCTGGATACCTTGGCGGCGAACTTGTTTTTCGACACGGTGTCGCGGTAGACGTGCCGGCAAGCACACAGCCAAATAACGAAGCGACGAGCCGGGTACGTGCGCCTGGTAGCATCGCATAAAGGAACGACTGATGAACAATCGAGAGACTGCTTACGCGCTGACGAGAATCACGTATGGCGTGATCTTCTTGTTTTACGGCATTGGCAAGATTCGGGGCGGCATTTCCAACTTCGTGGGCGGCATGAACCAGGAGTTCTCCGGCAAACTTCCGGCGGCGATGGTGATGCCCTTCGCTTACTTCATTCCCTTCGCCGAGACTATTTCAGGCGCGCTGATATTGTTGGGATTGTTTACGCGAGTGGGGCTGACGCTCTCGGGACTCCTTTTGCTGGGATTAACTTTCGGAGTAGTCATATTGGGCCAGGCTCCCACGGTAGCTCACAATCTTCAATACGTGTTGTTGAATTTCGTGTTGCTCTGGTTTGTTGATCTAAATCGCTGTTCAGTGGACGAGTTACTCGCGCGAAAACCAGCAGCGGGTTTCACCAGCTGACTTTGCGATGTATCCGGCTCACCGCGAGGTGAAATTAAATGAGTTCCAGTGGTATTTACAAACCACGGCAGTTCAATTTGAGCCAATTTACAGGGCATTTCTGGCGCAGCCTGTCACTGCGTAGAAAGTTGTTGAAGGTTAGCTAACGAAAGAAGAAATCATGAAATCATTTAGATCTCTAGCGGTTGTTTTTTGTATCGGCTTGATCATTGGAGCTGCAGCTTTCCGTTTAACTCGCGCAAATCCCTGGTCACGATCGCAATCTTCATCAAGCAGTATTAAGAGAGCTAGCGAAAGGTCCGCCGATACATCCGACAGTCTCGCCACAGAACGATACCGGCTGGATGCTTCTCAAAGTAAATTTATCGCCCAGGCGCTGCGTGGCGGTCTGCTTTGGTTCAAGGGTCACGATCATTTAGTTGCGGTTCGTGAATTCACTGGCGAAGCGCAGCTGGATCGGAATTTACTCGCCGCTTCATCGCTTGAGATCACAGCAAAGACCGCATCGATGGAAGAAACCAGCAGTGTCTTTACGGACGCGCAGAAAAAGATCATTAACAAGGAACTGCACGACATCGTGCTGTTGCCCGATCAGTATCCTGATATCGTCTTCAAGAGCGCCAGTGTGACCGGAAAAGCCACGGGCGCGAATCAATATGAGCTTAAAATCAAAGGCGACCTGACGCTGCACGGAGTAACCCGGCAAATCACGATTCCCACGAGAGTCTCAACGACTGCCAATGAACTCAGGGCGCAGGGCGACTTCAGCATAAATCGTAGCGACTTCAAGGTGAAGGCAACTTCAGCGGTGCACGGCTTAATACGAGTGCGAGACAAACTGAAGTTCAATTTCGACATTGTTGGCCATCAGCTCTAGCGCCTACCAGATCGGGGAGGCCCTTTATGGCAGAAACGGCTGCCGACATTTTAGTCGAAAGCATTATCGATTGGGGCGTGGACACCGTCTTCGGTCTGCCGGGTGATGGCATTAACGGGATCATGGAAGCGCTGCGCACGCGGCAAGACAAGGTGCGCTTCATTCAAGTGCGTCACGAAGAAGCCGCCGCGTTCATGGCGTGCGCGTATGCGAAGTACACCGGCAAGCTTGGCTGTTGTCTTGCGACTTCGGGACCTGGGGGAATTCATTTGCTCAATGGCCTGTACGACGCGAAGCTCGATCAAGCGCCCGTACTTGCGCTGACCGGCCAGACATACTCCGATCTTAAAGGCAGCAATTTCCAACAGGAAGTGAACATGGCGCGGTTGTTCGACGATGTGACCGTCTACAATCAGGAAGTCATCAACCCAAAACAAGTCGAGATGCTGGCCGACGAAGCGTGTCGCCACGCTCTCAATCATCGCGGCGTCGCGCACATCACTTTTCCGGTCGACTATCAGGAAGTAAAGCCATCCGGAAAGGGTTCAATGCACAAGCGTAAAGTTGCGACTACCAGCCGCTGGACGCCATCACATGCTTGTCCGCCAGAAGCTGAGTTAAAGCAAGCCGCTGAGATTCTGAACAAAGCCAAAAATCCGGTGGTGTTGGTGGGCCAGGGAGCGCGCGGTGCGGGCGCCGAAGTAATCGAGATTGCCGAAAAGTTGGGCGCCCCGATCGTGAAAGCTTTGCTTGGCAAAGAGGTCGTGCCGGACGATCATCCGCTATGCACGGGTGGTTTGGGTTTGCTTGGCACGACACCTTCAGTCGAAGCCATGGAAGAATGCGACGCGCTGCTGATCATCGGCTCGTCTTTTCCATACATGGAGTACCTGCCAAAACCAGGCGACGCCAAAGGGGTGCAGATTGATGACAAGGCCGATCGCATCGGTTTGCGTTTCCCAGTCGATGTGGGATTGGTTGGCGATGCGAAAGCGACGACCGCGGCTCTCTCATCATTCATCAAACGCAAGAGTGAGCACAAGCTTCTCGATAAGGCGCAGAAGGGCATGAAAGATTGGTGGAAGTTAATGGCCGATCAGGGCACCGCTAAGGGCGATGGTCCAATTAAGCCGCAGCGCGTCGCCTGGGAGCTTTCGCAACTCGCGTCAGACGACGCGATTATCTCGACCGACTCAGGAACGATCACGACCTGGATTGCGCGCCATTTCAAAATGCGCGGCACCCAGAAATTCAGTTGCTCGGGAAATCTGGCAACTATGGCGCCGGGGCTGCCTTACGCGATTGCTGCCAAGCTGGCTTTTCCCGAACGACAATCGATTGCCTTTGTCGGCGACGGCGGCTTCACTATGTTGATGGGCGAATTCCTCACCGCAGTCAAGTACAACCTGTCGATCGTGGTGGTCATCATCAAAAACAACACGCTGGGCCAGATCAAGTGGGAGCAGATCGTATTTCTTGGCAATCCTGAATACGGCTGCGAGCTGCACAATCCAAGCTTCGCAAAGTACGCGGATGCGTGCGGAGGTTTGGGTTGGACCGTCGAGAAGCCTGAAGAGATTCGACCTACCTTGCAACACGCCCTTAGTTCAGGCAAGCCTTCAATCGTTGAGGTGGTCGTTGATCCGTTCGAACCGCCCATGCCGCCGAAGGTGACCACGAAACAAGCGCTCCACTTTGCGGAAGCGCTCGCGAAAGGACAACCCAGCGGCGGCAGGATCGCCTTGACGCTCTTTCGCGATAAGTTGAACGAACTTATATGAGACCCAATGGGTTACACGATTGCGAAAGCCGAAAGCAGACTCGTCCGCATCCCTATTGAGCCTCCGCGCGGCGACGCCATTCAGCAGTTCAATGCACTCGAATTACCAATCGTCACAATCACTGATGGTGCCGGTCGTATCGGAATCGGTTTCGGCTACACGATTGGCGCGGGAGGCAGCTCGATTCTCGAATTGCTGCGCGCTCAATTGCTTGATTGGCTAATCGGCCAGGATGCGCGACGCATCGCCTTCATTTACGAACAGCTCAATAAGAGCATTCATGCGTTGACGCCCGGCTCTATATCTTCGACGGCGCTGGCCGCGGTAGATGTGGCGCTGTGGGACCTGGTCGGCAAGCGGACCGAAACACCGCTTCATATTCTTCTCGGTGGCGTGAAAGATCGTGTGCTTATCTACAACACGCACGTCGGTTGGTTAAATCGACCGCTTGCCGAAATGGTGAAACTCTGCAAGCAAGCGGTAAACAAAGGCGGATTTCGCGCGCTCAAATTGAAGGTTGGAAAGGAAGATCCCGAGGAGGACCGCGAACGGGTGGCGCGTGTGCGCGACGCTGTGGGAACGAAAGTGAAATTGATGATCGATGCAAATCAGTCCTGGTCTATTGATGAAGCAACGCGACGCCTGAAGTTGTTGGAAGAATTCGATCTGGTTTGGATCGAAGAGCCGTTGCCCGCCACGGACATTCAAGGATTTATTGAATTAGGAAAACGGACGCGCATCCCGCGCGCCGGCGGTGAAAGCCTTTATTCACCCGCTGCGTTTTACGATTACATTCGTCAAGGAGCGCTGGATATTCTGCAACCGGATGTCGCGCGAGTAGGCGGGATTACTAATGCGATGAAGGTTTGTCATCTAGCTGCGTTGGCAAGTCTGCCCGTCGCGCCGCACGTTTCGCCAGAGCTAAGTGTCAGCATCGCTGCCGCCGTTCCCAACAGCATGATGATTGAATACGTACCGCAGATGGAACCAGTGCTGAAGAAGCGAGTGCGGATCGAAGATGGTTATGCGATTCCGTCAGACGCGCCTGGTCATGGGATTGAGTTTGATGAAAAGGCTCTAACGAAGTTTGAAGTAAAGTATTGAAGACGCCAGGTTCCAAGGACGTTCTGCGGCTCTGCCGCCTGATGTGCGGAAAGGCTCAGCCTTTCCGGTCAGCGAGTTTGTTCGACACCGCCGCGAGGCTTAGCCTCGCGGCGAAAAGGCAATCAGTGCTCGAACGGTAAGGCGAAGCCTTACCGCACGCGCGCCTGGAAGCGCGCACGTACAGAGAGGTGAAAGTCCTCTCCAGGCAGACGCTCTCCGGCCTGTAACCGACTGCTACTGCGACGCAGCGATGCGTGGTGGAGAGCCGCAGGAGGTGAACGAC